>OGOA01000011.1_pt1 | contig 184786 bp, 170 predicted proteins | sample 1573621 | NCBI WGS metagenome assembly OGOA01 (sample SAMEA2581917, study PRJEB24529) | metagenome | biome: Human gut stool | place: China | collected 2011
AGATCAATACTGTAATTGCAATAATCACTGCACCTCTTTTTACTGCACCACCATATTCTTTCATAAACTCTTCCATGGGAATCTACCTCCTTCCATCCATTTATCTGGCATTTGTTTACCAGTACACATTTATTATAATTATCTATTTTTCCTATTTCGATGGAATAGAAGAAAAGAATTAAGTAATTTTTTTCTTTTAGGAAAAGTTATGTAAAGAATTATTTCGCATATATAACGCCATCCGCAAAAACATTTCTACCAGTTGTGGATCTGCCCCTTGCATAATTTGTTCGAATCTTTCTCCAGCAGTCAGTTTTCTTTCGGTTTCTTTTGGTTCAAAATCACCTGGAAGAAGTTCATCAGCTTCCATTTCCATTGCCGCAGCTATCCGTAACAATGCCTTTAAACCTATATCACATCTCGAACGTTCCAGTTTAGAAATATGACTTACCGACAAATTTGACATTTCTGCCAACTTTGCCATGGATAGTCCCCTTTTTTTTCTTTCTTTGCTAATATTTTTGCTCACATCTCTTAATACCTGATTCATTACATCATCTGTAAGTTCCATTCTTCTTATCTCCTATCTGCAGCATCCATAATTCCATATTTTAATGCTGCTGTATATTCTTTCCACGTTTTCTCTGAAAAAGCTATTTTATTTAATTTCAGGCTGTAACGCCATACAAATCCGCCGAATGCAGACATCTGCTCTGCTATTTCACAAATTTCATTCTCCTTCCATTCTTTATATGGAAAAATAACTGCTTCATGCACAGATAAAGGTAAAATATATAAATCCTGGTTCAACTGATTTCCCAAATCCTTTAATGGTCCGTCCTCATACAATAACGTCGTTAATCCAAAATAATTTTTTTCACCTTTTACCAGATAAACATCCACTCCAGTCTGTGAATACAGCTCACTTATTTCATAAAGTAAATGTTTTGGCATGTTTGAAAGACTTATTCGATGCAGCTCTTCTTCTTTTATATTCCAATATTCAAGCATTTCATTGGTAATAGCAGATAATTTTATCCGTTTGGGTTCTTCTTCCAAAATAACTGCATATACCAGATAAACTGACTCCATCTTTCTTCCTGCATATGTTTTCAAAACATCTTTCCCTATCTTTTCCGGAATCAAAACACAGCATATCTGTTCTTTTGGAACCTTTGACATTACGCACATCAAAAGTTCCTGTTCTTTTTTATCAAGTTCTGCCTGTCTTGTATATTCCTCTGTATATTCTGCCAACATATTTTTTAAAGTCACTTCATCAAAAGCCTGGCCACATCGTTCATAAACTACCCACATATCCAGCTCCGGCATTTTTGAAAGATGCATTCTGCCATCGGATGTTCGGATTTTTTCTCCATGATTTTCCGTTACAATCAGCGGATACATTTTGTTTTTCCCCTCGATCACTGGCATATACAGATTTCCTTTTACTTTTATCTGTTCTATAAATTCCCGGTAACTTATTCGCTTTCTATTCATCTTTCTCCTTTACCAGCAATTCTGACAAAACACATGATCACCAATGATCTTTATCTGTTCATCAGAGTTTCTTGCCCTGATTTTTTCCCATTGCCGTACTTCTCCGACACTGCAATACTTTGGATTACAATAATACTTCATACTTCCTATGGGATTTTCTGCGGTTCCATAATATGCACCTGCCGCCGCTCTGTAACATGAATCTGTCTCCCGTTGCCCCTGAGACATATTTGCATATGCATAAAGATATTTTTCTACCGTATGATATGGAATATAACAGGAAAACTGATATGGTGCTGTCAATACCCCCTTTATATTTCCTGATGCACCCCCGGCTCGATTCAAAATTACATATGCCACTGCTGTTTTTCCAATATCAGACTGATTTCCTGCTTCTGCTTTGATAAACCCTGCCAAATAAATTAGATTTTCATCTACACCTTCCGGTATAATCAGATCTTCAATCGGTACCGCCTCTCCGGCAACAAAATTATCGTTCTCTTCCGGTTTCATATATGTCTGTTTTTTCATCAGATCGGCCAATATCGTCTGAGCAGTTTCAGGAAGTTCTTTTTCATACTCATCCTTCCACTTTTCTATGGTCAGGCAATATACCGTCATCTTTTCGGCATTTTTTTCCTCTTCTTTTCCTTTTTCATTTGTAACTTTCTTCTTAACAGTTTCTTTTTTTGTATAATTAAACTGTTTAAATACTTTTTTTAAAAGTTTTTCTTCCCGATCTGTATCTATAAACAAATATGCCGGATATCCTTCAACTTCCATACTTATAAGTTTCGAATAATTGGGATCCGTTGTGATCTGAGCAAGATAAGCTGCAGCTATGTCGTCTGCTTCAGAATATATTCCATACGCATAAACCGCCTCATTCAATTCATTTACGCCTAAAAAATAGTCTATATTACCTGCAAAATTCCGCTCCATTTCCTGTATTACATTTTTTATGTACTTAGGATTTTCTCTTACCTCTTGTATAGAATCATAATATCCATCAAAATATGTTGTAGGACTTTCTGCCTTCATATAAAGTCCTACGAATACCATTGCTACCACAGAGGCAATCAGGATGACAGGTAACATCACGAATAACAATTTACAAATCAGCGTTAAAACCAGCTTCATCATTTTTGCAATTGCTTTTGCAGCATCATGCGTAATCATTTGCCCTATTAATTTAAAATGAGCATTTGGATCATTTTCTTTCTGATCATGTATCATTTCCTGAATTACATATTCTTTTAATAGTCTTTTTTTTACGCCATCTATATATCCTTCCTTTTTATCTGCTATTTGGCTCCGTATACTTTCCGTTACAACTGCATTTATGTATTCACCCCTATACTGCTTTTTTTTCCTGATTTGTTCTCTTTCTTCTCCGGAACAGACCCATGGTTCTGTGATATCTTCCTCCAACACCTCCATTCTCACAATATCTTCTTTTTTATGTGTAACTTTTTCTTTACATGTCGCTCCCGGCAAATTAACATTACAAAATTTTGCCATATTTTTTAATGTTATTTTACTTTTCGTTCTGTTGCTTTGTTCTGTAGCTAACAGGGTAATTGACGTGCCCAAATCTTCCGAATGTATTTTCTGTTGCTTTTGTTGTACAGGTTCAACCGATATTTCTGATTTATGTAAATGCTTCTGCGAAAATACCGTTTTAATGTTTTGGCGCTGTTCTTCTTTCCAAACCTCCAATTCTTTTTTCTCTTTATCAGGCTGTATCTGCACCCTCACATCTTTTTTGTCTTCTGTTTTTGTTTCTTCTAGTTTTCTTTCAGCGATATTAAATCCTGATTTGACATAACTTTGGGAAGAAAACTCTTTTATCCATGTATTTTTGTCTTTCCGGTTATTTTTTATATTAGAATTTACCCAACTGTCAGAAATATTTTTAATTACAGATGATAGGACACCATGATCATTCTCTTCATTCATATCCGTTCTCATATCATCTGAACTTCGAAATATCTTTCCCTTTACCAGAATGTCTTTTCCTTTATACCGTATTGCACTTACACCAGTTACTTTGAAACCCGTTTTAACGACATGTAACTTTTGTCTATCCTGCCTTTGCACTAATTTCATTCAAATCCCACCATCGCCTGCTTTTTCGCTGCTTTCTCATGCATATTCGTATTGTATATATCATAAACAGGATTCTGCTTGTCCACTACATTATCAAATGGAATAATCACGTTTCCAAATCTGATCAAACCCATTCCAGGTTTCGGATTTGCAGTATATTTTATTTGGGCTTCACTAATATTTTCCAATGCTTTCCCCAAAACTGCCGCATCCGGTGCAGCCTGTTTAAGCAGAACTGTATATTCACTATTTGAAACAAGCGTGGAAGTCATCGGATCTTTTAATACCTCTATAACATTCTGCGTGATTCCGGTACAAAGTCCTCCTAATTTTCTTACCTGCTTCCATAAAGCAATTAAATAATCTCTGGAAAATGGCTTTCCAAGCAATACATGAAATTCATCCACATACAGCCACGTTGCACGCCCTTTTTTCGCATTTTTTATGATTCGCTGTTTGATATTTTCAAGCATGATCAGCATTGCCATACCAGAAAGGTCACCTGCCAAATCCCTTAAACCATACACTAAAACCCGGTTTTCAATATCAATATTGGTCTGATGGTTAAAAATATTTAAAGATCCTTCCACAAATATCTCAAGTACAAGCTTTATTTTTCGTGCTTCTGTCTCTTCCTGTTCTTTTAATACTTCAAGGAAATCCGACATAATCGGCTGTGAACGTTTTTCTCTTGGAAGTGCAGCAATCCTTTTATACATTTTTCGAACAGAACGATCGATAATAGATTTGTATTCTGGCAGTATTTCTCCATCCATTGCCTGTTCACAAATCCCCAACATAAAACTGCATTTATCACGAACTTGTCCATTTGTATCATCTATATCCAGATTATCAAGATCTACCTCCAACGGGTTTAAATATTTGTCCGTATATGTTGCCAGATTGATCACTGCACCACCATATGCCTCCGCAACATCAAAATATTCCAGCGTAGGATCAACAAAAATGATATCATCTTCCGTATTCAGAAAAACACTACCCGCCTCCATTTTCGCTCCGGTAAAACTTTTTCCACCACCAGGTACAGCGAAAACAAAACCATTTCCATTCATTAACTTTTTTCTATTTGCCCAGATAGGTTCTTTTGACACCTGATTAATGCCATAGTAAAATGGCTGATCCATCATCTGCATCTCAACAACATTGAACGGAACAAACGCTGCAGCTGATGAAGTAAACAATGCTCTCATCATATCTACATATCTTCCACCAATTGGAAGAACTGTATCTAATGCCTGGCGCTGACGCATATAATATGGAATGACTCTCATGGATGCCTTTTCTACCACCTGATTGATGGCGGTGAGCTGCGTTTCTAATTTATCCTCATTCTCTTCTATCACCCCCATAGTTACTCCAACCCAAAACATCTTCTGATCATTGTCCCTAAGTTCATCAAGCATATGTTCCAGTTCTTTTTTTTCTCTTCTTACCTTATAGGATATATCGCTTGAAAATGCTCCTCGCTTATTTCTTTTATCCTGTTGTTTTGCGATCGTATTTTCAACGCCCATCAGCTTATCCTCTAATGTTTTTAACGCAACATCCTGTGGAATAGGCTCATAATCAATGGAATATATAGAATGAATTGGCAATTCTGTAAGTTCTTTAAAAAATGTGTCGGATAATGATGTCGGATACGATTCCGGATCCAGATATAGTATAGAGCCAACTTTATCATCCATATAAAAACGATCAATATAGCTGTCAAAATCCATAACAGAGCAGGCAAGCTCATCTTTAAATCCATGTCCCTGTAACAATGCTTCTTCCATCTTATAGTCATATTCTGATTCATTCCCCAAATGATAAAAACTGTCTAATATACGAATGCGCTCATTTGCATCCAATGGAATCATAGCCGATGACAGCGCAGCAAAATTATTGATAAAACTACTTTCCAGGGAAGATAAATATGCCCTTGCAGCCTCATAATCCTTTCGCACAACTGTGATTGTGATAAACTTTTCCTGACAGATTCCCTGTCTTCCCTCAACGATCCTGCTCTCAATAATATCGTTATATGCTTCCCGAAGCCAGTCGTACCCATCTTCTTTGTGACGATACAAAATACGTTCCCGAACTTCCTGCATATTCCTGTTTTCATTAAATACCGTTATCTTTACAGAGACATCAAATGAATTTAATGTCTTACACCAGTCATAAAAAAAAGCAAGCTGTTCATCATACGTCTTTGTTGTATAATTCACATCTACCAGCAGATAACTCTTTGACCATTTTTCTTCTGTTACCTGAAATATTCCATTGGGGGCGATTCTTTTTATTTCAATCATGTCCTGTGTACATTGCGGTTGCGGCACATTAACTTTATCTGGTTCCTTTAATGACATAAAAATTTTTCGTTTTGAAATACCAGACTTTTTTACCGGCATAATACTTTTCTTCATACATTCACCCCGTCATAAAATAGTGCTTTCATTTTCTCGATATCGTACTTCTCCTGTTTTTTTTCTTCTGTTACGATATTCAATAGTCCCTGTACCTGTTCTTCTGTTACAAGCATGCGATATCTTTCCTGGCTATTTCCTGTCATCCCAAACATCGCCAGTGTTCTTTTTAACTCCGGTATGTTCTTTTGTTCTGATAATGCCATCCGTTCCATTTTGATGCCCGTTTTATATGCATTTTTTATAAAATTCAGAATTTTTTCATTTACCTGCTCCACTTCCGTTTGCATCAGGAAATAAATACTAACCCTGCGATACATACCCGATACTGTATCTGCATCTGCGTCTTTCTGTAAGATTTCATATAACTCCGGTGCATTTCTTTTCATCCGCGATGCCATTCCCTCTATTCCCATATACTCACTGCAAAGGGATTCTTTTATTTGCCGGTCACTCACACCAGAGACAGCTATGTACATACTTTTAACCACTGGATCATTCATAAGATTGTCCAGATCCTTCCATGAAGTATTTTTTTTAATTTTTCGGACTGCCAGCACACAATAACAGCTCTCTGGTATAAGTATCCTGTTATCTGATATTTTCAGTCCTTCCATATTTGCTACCTGTTTCCAACAATCCGAATCCAATATGTAACTGTTAACTTCCGTCTGAATTCCAAGAAAATTTTTCAAAAAGTTACAGTAGTATGCCATTCTTTCATCTGCAGACATGCTTTTTATTTGCAGCTCACTTTCTATATCAGAGAATTTTTTTGTAATTTCATCGTATCCACAATCCATTTTTTCAGAAAGCAGCATACTTACTGGATTTGATTTACGAAATACAAACGCATAATCTATCTGCAGGCATTTTAATTTTTCTTCTATCACTCCAATTCTGTTATTATCTACGACATATGCTCTGGATAATCTGCCATCTGTTTCTAATGTTCCACTTTCTGACAAAAAAAGCATACCTACACTTTTTTTCAAAAAAACAGGTACCCTGTATACCACTTCGCTTTTATTTTTTACTCTTAAAAATCGATCTGACCGTTTTATTGTTCTTTTCGTCTTTTTTGTCCTGTTTTTTGTCATCTGTCTCTCTTCTTTTCTTTTCAGGTGTTTTCTCATTTCTTTTTTTTATAGTCTCCTCTTTCCAAGAATAAAACAATATAACCCTTTTTCTCTTATTACTCTGTTTAATCCGGTCTGTGACCGATAATCCATACTGCCTGCCAAGTGCAGGCAGTATGATTGGAATACACACTGGAATTGCAATATAAACGTCAATCACAAGCGGTAAATCAAAACCGAAATACAAAATACAGATCACACATGTACTGACTGCCAACGCCAATATAGCAGCAATGGTCTGCTGTGCATTTAATCCCGCAGCTACAGACTCCTGATACTTTTCTACATCCTGATTCATATTTACTGATAACATTGTTTCCTCCAAATCTACACTCCCAGTGCTTTCTGTGTAACCGTTTCTGCCCCTTTGACCATTCCCAGTGTTAACATACACACAAAAGAACTTTCTAACATCCACGCAAAAACATACATAGCTCCTGTCTGATTTTTTGTTAATCCAAGACTGCCGCTGGATATTACTACTGCACTTAGTGCTAATGCCATATACATGGTCACAGCATCCATGATCGTACATAACGCATATTTCCAAAAGGACTCCGCTGAATGCGCAAGCATATGATTTCCTGCAATCGTGCTGCTTGCCAATGTTCCATATGGAACTAACATCAGAATTTTAAAAAAACGCTGATATGCCTCTAATAGAATCATTGCACCACATCCAACCGTTATAAGTAAAAAAACGATTTCTAAAATAAGTAAAACTACCAGCATTACCGCACCTGTTCCACCAGTAACATTGTGATTCAATGGATCACTCAAAATGTCAGTTACTTCCTTTGGCACACTATACTCAAATGTCAGTCCTTTACCCTTTATTTTCGTTATAATACCTGTTGCCAGTCCAAACAGAGATTGAACCAGTGTCAATGCATTTACCACAAAAAACTCTGCAATCGAAAGTTTAATAAACATGCGAAGGATATTTTCAATCCTAAAATCCTGTTTGATATCAACGCTGTCAGCACAAAATCCCATCAAGAAAAAAATAGCTACCAAAACACCACCGATTCCAAGAAAAATGTTATTAACATTTTTTACAAAAGACCATCCGTCACTATTCCACGTTGCAGGATTCTGCCCTAACATTCCTGCAGCGATTCCAACCAGGCTATTATAAACAGACATAATAAATATCAAAAATGATCTCACACCTTCACTGGCATATTTTATAAAATTATCAATCATGTCCTTACTCCTAAACCTCGTGATATTATGAAATTCCCATTAAAGTTAAAATTGATCCCGCAAATGTCATAATTGCCCCTGCCGCAATTCCTTTTGCACCATCATACATTCCATGTGAATCCTGCTGCTGATATGCCTGTGCAGTATCCGCAATTCCCTTGATCAGAATAATTAATCCGATTCCTGCCACAAGTCCTAAAAATAATGTTTTAAGTGTTGTTAAAATAGTATCAACTTCTGCAACCCCAGTAGAAACAGGATCAGCCATGACTGCTATGGTATTACTACACATCATCCAAACATTTACATAAACACCTGTACCAATCATCTTCATTACTTTTTTCAAATTTTTGTTTTTCATATTCTTTTCCTCTTTTCTTTTTGTTTTTATAACAACATTTCTGTCATCATCTCAATAGTTTCCATATCCATTTTTGAATCAAAAGTTTCCAGTATCGCATCCAGATCCATTCCCACGGTATCCTCACGAACTAACTGCAGGAGAATTTTTATCTGTGGATTAGAGAAGTTTTTCCTCTTTAATGCAGAAAATGCCAATGCTTCTTCCGGTGTCTGAAATTCACGCACATCAATTTGATTCTGTTTTATGTATGCCTGTTTTTCTGCCTCAAACTCAACCTGCTGCATTACATCTTCTTTCGCTTTTTGAATCAGCTCCTGGTCCAAAACGATTTTTCCGGCAGGAGCTTCTTTTAATTGTTCTGCAAGCTGATCAAGCTCCTCGTAATCTAATCTGAAAATATACTGCTGTGGTGTTTCTGGTAATTCTGTTCCTAAAAGCTCTGCCACTCGCTTTTCATCTTCATAATGTTTCTTTTCTTTTTTTTCCAAAAGTTCTAAATGTGCCAGTTCTGCTTCATCCACAAATCCAATACTGTTTTTCTGCTTATTTGATTTCATTTTTCTCAGCCTCTCAATTCTTGCATCAAACAATTCACCTTTTTGAGCATCACACATAAGATTCCATAATGGATGTTTTTTGGATTCAATCTTATTATCTAAAACCGGATCAAAACCACGGATAAATAAAATGCATTTGTTCCCTTCTATCTTTCTTAATTCATCCGGGAACATCAGCTCTCTCCCAAGTACATCATAATTTCTGGTTGAGTTTCCCTGTTTGCCAAGTGTTTCTCCATTTGTACGCTTATCAATCGTCGCTTTTCCCATCAATTCACTTAATTCTTTCTGTGTACCAGGTCCATTCCCGCCAAGATAGATCATTGTGTCACAGTTAGCCATAATTTTTTCGTGTTCTCCATCTTTGTATCTGGTCTTGATCTGACTCAAATCCTGAATAATGATGACTGAACTAATATTACGGCTTCGCATAGTTGATAACAGCGAAAGAAAATCTTCCGGAAGCGCAACATTGTCAAACTCATCCAGCAAAAAAGTTACATGTACCGGCAATGGTCCTCCATGTACAAAGTCCGCTTCATAATATAAACGTTGAAACATCATTTTATAGAGAATACCAACCAGGAAATTATAGGTGGTATCATTATCTGGAATAACGCAGTAAATTGCAGTTTTTCTTGTTCCAATCAACGGAATATCTATCTCATCATCATCTAAAATAGAAAGCACTGCCTCCGTCTCCACTGGAGCTAATCTTGCATTTGCAGAAATAATAATGGAACGAACCGTATCTGCAGCGCCTCTCATGGATTTGTTATAATTGAGTATTGCTTTATGATTTGGACTTTCTTTTTCCAAATCCTTCATGATTAGATCCAGTGTTGAATCCAGCTTTGCCCCTGTTCTTGGATCTTCTCTTACCTCCGCAAACTTTAATAACTCCATTACGGCTCGTACATTATGTATTTTTGTAATTTCCGGATCATGGATTCTACGAAGGATTTCTTTGACATCATCCTCTCCATTTTCCTTCTTACATTCCCAAATATTTTCCGGAACGCCTTCTAACCATACATAATAAAACAACGCCTGCAATAACATGCCCTCGGCTTTTTCCCAAAACGGATCATTTGAAGTAGAACCTTTTGGTGTTGTGTTGGCAATCAGGTTTGTGATCAGTTTTAAAATATCTACTTCATTTTGAATATAACGAAATGGATTAAAATGCGATGACTTTAACATTTCTTCTTCATTCAGAAGATTTAACACCTTAACATCGTAACCATTTCGCTTTAAAAAACCTGAAGTATCTCTGTACAGTTCACCCTTGGGATCTGTAATAATAAAAGAACTGGACATCTGCATTAACTGCGGCTTTACAAAACGATATGTTTTTCCAGAACCACTTCCTCCGATAACCAGAATATTATTGTTTAAATCTGTATGCCTGGTATCTAATGTCATTTGAATATTCTGAGACAAAATACGATTCCTGGTATTTACAATTTGTGCCCGACTCATTCCTGCCATTACATCCGCCTTCCTTCTTTCCATCTTTTCTTCAGAACAACTATATTTTTTTCATCATCCGGATCTTTTGATAAATCCGCCAGTCTTTTATTGACCTTTTTTACATCTGCATACTGTGCAGATCCCATTTCTTTTCCAGGAAGATAATTTTTTCTGCTGGTAATGTACATTAAAACAAGCCATAGATAAATCAGTCCAAGTATCGATATTGTTTTCCATGTATACTGATTAAAATATCCGGCAAAAGGATCTTCAAGAACAGCCTTCATATTTTCTTCCCATTCAAATATAGTAATTCCCTGCTGCATTCCTCCCGCAAAATAATATCCGGCAACGCAGACCAAAGCAGCTCCTAATATTATCATCATTGTCGAATATGGTTTTTTCTTTGGCCGCATTATATTTTTTTCTCCTTCCCGGTTCGCTGTATTTTCTTTTTATTCATCTGGTCTTTTACCGAATCAAAATATCTGAGATAAAGTTCTTCACCCTTCATTGAACCCAGAATATTATTATTTACATCATATATTTTGTAATCTTTTTCTTTATCCAGTGCCGTTAAAATTGATTTTCCATTATAAGCGTCCCGGATGTTTTCCTTCTTCAGCCACAGAAACTTCATCTCTTCTCCATATGTCCCCGGTACTCTGGTTTTAATTGCTCTATCATTTTCCCCCCATATCATTGGAATTGACTTGCGTTCTGCCATATCCGCTTTTTCATCTTCCATATATGTTTTCCCAATGGTGATGTCAAGCCTTTCCGGTTCCTTTTCCGGTGATATTGCCTTATAACTTTGTTCTTCCGCCACCAGTGATTTCTGACTCATATCGGACACATATTCCAGATTTTCCGCTTTGATTTTGTGAGGACTTCCATTTCCAGATAAATCCTCTACGATAATCTCATCATCATTTTTCAGGTTTGCCGTATATGACACATGAGGATTTTTCTGTTCCAACGGCGGCATGACAGACTCCTTTGGAACCCATACCCCTCCCCATTGTTTTTTTGATGATCCAAGTCCTTTACCTGCAATTTTTATATGCGTTTCTGTTTCATCAATAATCTGGCTTTTTTTATTTCCAGGATCATATACAAATGGTATTTTTACCTGTGCCTCATTTTTTAGCCGCTCCGCACGATCCCGAAACTGAATCACTTCCGCAAGAGTCCCCACTTTTTTTTGATCCACTCCTGCGGTATGTGCTTTTGGGTCAATTTTTTTTGACGCTTTTACATAATCAATCACCTTCCCCTGATAATCTTCACCAAACCGTTCTTTCATATCTTTATCAAATGTTTCTTCTGACGTTGCAGCTCCCACATTATTTGTGAACTCTTCCATTGTCTCTGTACGATTATTTTCCTCATAATTCCGTTCAGACTGCTCTTTTGACAAACCACACTTCACATCTTCTTTTATCTGTTCGTTCTTATACCTGGATAATAATTCCTGCAGCATAGACAAGTCTTTTTCTGCAATGATCAACTCTACCGAATCTTTTTTTCCTGATTTCAAAGGCTCAAATGCATGATATAAAATTCCATACTTTTTCGCGTCTTTCTGTAATTTTCGGTAAATCTTTTTATTAACAGTAACGGCAACCATAGCTTGTCCATTTGACCTGGATTTTAAATTTTTTATATTCGTCTTTCCACTCACTTTTCTGTATGGCGCATCCATCATTGCTCTGATCAGAAACGTCATTAATTGCTTTGCAAGTCTGGCAGCATCTTTCGACACCTGGTATGCAAGTTTTATTCCCTCTACTTCCATATACATAACCTGCACTGCATCGCTTCCGCCATTCATCATTTATTCCTCATCTCCTCCTGTTTCATCTGCTTTCATATTTTCTGATAAGCCGGATAAATCGTTTTCTTCATTTAGAAGCGTTTCACATAAATCCGTTAATTCTGTTTCTGGTAAATCTTTTTCAAGAAGTGAAAAAATAAATTCGTTCGTCATTCCTCCATTCATGAGACGTCTGATAGAAAGTATCTGATTTTTGTCATACTTCTTGTTAACCATAATTTCAAAAATTTTTCCTACCTGATCATCCTTTTCCAGTTTAGAAAACTCTTTTTTCATATGACGTCTTAATAGAATCTGAAAAAAAGAAATCCGTTTTTCTGATTTTTCCTGTTCCTTTTTTAAATCCATCATAAGAACTCGATGATCCAGCAAATCATAACCATCCTCATTCTCATATCCGGTCATGTTGTCCGAATGTTCTGCTCCCTCACTTCCGGTCATGTTGTCCGGATGTTCCGCTTCTTCACTTCCGGTCATGTTGTCCGAATGTTCCGCTTCTTCACTTCCGGTCATGTTGTCCGGATGTTCCGCTCCTTCACTTCCGGTCATGTTGTCCGGATGTTCCGCTCCCTCACTTCCGGTCATGTTGTCCGAAAGTTTTTTTGTTTTTTTCTGATGTAACTGCAGAGCTTCCATCACGGCATTTACTACTGTTTTTTCTAAACTGTTCTCATCTTTTGATTCTTCACTTCCGGTCACATTGTCCGGATGTTTCTTCTGATGTTTATCCTGTCCTATTCCATACTCCCTACGGCGCTGACACATTTCAAAAACTGTATCAGATGACTCAAATATACGTTTTACTTCATTAAATGGCATATCTGCCTGATACGCTTCTGTAATCTCATTAACATACATTGTTCCTGCCATCCGACTCAAAGCTTCCACCGAAAGTTCCATCCATTCAAGCGGAGCTGCATAACATAATAATCTTCCAACTGATGCCACTGCCTGAGTATCATGAAATCTTGGCGTAAGCAAATACTCCCATACTTCTTTTCTGATTCCTCCAAGACTTAAAATAAGATTCAGCAGCATCTCCTGTGCCTCAGATGTTTGTGTGGGTTCTCCCGTTTCCGTATCATATGTCTGCTCAACTGACCTTTTTCCCTCATCCCTGCATTCCATACCATTCAGCTCATCCAGTTGTAAAATATGTGTGTCTTTCATTTCATACATAAACTAACGTCCCTTCTTTCTTCCTTTTATATTCTCTGGTACTGTTTCCGCTCCATGCTCCCTCATCTGATTCAACATTTCATCATCTGCTGGTGCATATTCTTTCATAACTCTCTGATAATCTTCTTTTAATTCCTGCATAGCCTCCAACTGCTTCCTTTTTTCATACAAATTTCCTTTCAAATTTTTTTCATAAGCAGTTTCATGATCCAGAAATTTTCTAAGTTCATCCTTTGTATGTGGAAACTGTTTTACCACATCCTTTAACTTCTGATACTCTAGTGCTTCTTTTTTAAAAGACTCATTCCCTTCCTGAAATAGCAGGAACGCCCCTTCCAATTCTTCCAGTTTTTCATACTGAGACCACTCTTTTTGATAGGATCGTACTTCTGTCCTATGTTCTTTCTCTTGATCTTTCAAATTTTTTATACTATCCAGACTTTCATTGATAGCATCCTCCAGATCTTCTACCGTAGTGCAGTCATTCTTCATAATTAGATCAATCTGATATTCCGTCTTGCGCAGCTGCTTTATTCTTTCTTTGGTTTCACTATATAATGGTCTTTTCCCATAATTCGGAAAAATTCCAAGACGATATAATCTCGCATATTGCCTTCTCAGATATGGATTTTTTGTATCGTAGGAAACAGAGCAGTAATATAATTTTTTTGAAACTAATATCCATCTTTCTGTTGGTATTTCTTCTCCATATTGCGGAAGTTCACTATGGAACAATTCAATCCGCTTCTTTATCATTGAAAGCGTGTAGTCTCCTCCCAACGTCTGAGTTCTTCGAAAACGTTGCATTTCTGAATTGCGTACTGCCATATACATTCCGTACCGTTCGCTGTTTCCATACTTAATTTCATATCCGTCATCTCTCATAAGTTGTTCAAATTCTTCAAAGTTACTGCTTGACATAATCAGCCTGTCTATCTCACCTCTCAGATAGTCAGACATAGAATATTCTTCTGATGCCTCTTTTCTATATTTGCGATTTCCATGAGTCTTCTTATCTTTTGAAAAGTTATTACTTCCGGTCACTTTGTCCGAAAGTTTTTTATTACGTCTTGTCCTTTTGCGTTCCATGGCATATTCTGAAAAAGTTTTTCCTGTATCATCCTTTAACTCATGCAGTCCCTGTTCTTTACACAACTGATCAACAAGCGGCTGCAATTTACGTTCCCAGTCATTCTTGTTATAACGATACTTGCAACCAGTTCGAAAATTCACGCTATTGAATATAATATGTGCATGCATATGTTCAGTATCTGTATGTGCACTATAAACGACTTCGTAATCAGATAATTCTTTCTCACAAAACCTGCCTGCAATCTCCATTGCCAACTCCGGCGATACATGTTCTTTCGGACTCCAGGAAATAATCAGATGATATGCCAGCCGATTATTTTCATATCCCCTTGTCCCTGGAACTGGTTCCTTTCCATATTGTTTTTTTGTATCGATCATCTCCTTCAACGCAGTTTCACATCTACAGTTACAACTTCCGGTATACAACCCGCCTAATGTCTTCTCCGGTTTTAAAATATAATTGATTGCAGATTTTAAATGTGAATAAGTTCCTCTGCTGCCACTTCCAGGATGTATCGGTGGATCAATGAAATGAAGGACTGCCATTCTACCTAAATCTGGACGGTCGTTTTTCTTTTTCTGCCGTTCCGATTTCTAAAACCTCTCGTCTCTCTGTTTCGATCTGTTCCACACTCTCTTTCATGTGCATCAGATACTCATATTTAAAATCCCCTTTTAAAAATCCATGTCCCAATGCTTTCGCTATCTCATCTTCCAAATTTATCATCTGTTCCATGTTCTCAACAGATTTTAATCTTTCAAGCATTGCTTCCATCTGTGGCTCCATCTTTTTCTCTCCTCTCGTACAATTCAATTATTTTGTTCATCAAAGCGAATAATTTCTTCTTTTCATAGTCCGTGTAATAATGCATATTTACATTTTTTACAATCTGATTGATGTTGTTGCCAATCCGATTAATTTCATAAACCATTTGCTTATGAACAAGAAATGCTTCCTTTGTCTGGTCAGGCGTAGCTTTTCCCATATCAGTATCAATCAGGCGTCTTATATATTCTGATGAATTAATTCCATATATTTTGCACTGCCCCTCCATATGTAACACCTGATCTTCCCGTATACGAAAATTCTTATGGATCTTTCTGCCTTCGCAGCTCAATGTTTTATTTTCCATCCGGCATTTTCCCACCTCCCATTGTTCTTCTATTATGAACAATTTTTTTTCTCATTTCGACGTACTAAAAGAAACGATTTTGCCTTTTTCTTTTCTTTTAGGAAAAGTTTGATATTTTTCGAATCAAGATCTCTCAAAAGGGTATTAGGGGTGTCCCCTAACAAGACGTGCGCATTGTGCACGCAGCATTTGTACTGTGGTACAAATGCGTATCTTGCCATTGATTAAAAATCAATGGTTTTATAAACACCCGAACAAATAAAAGAAAATGATGATTTTTTCCCGACTTCCGGACAACATGACCGGAAGTTTTTGCCTTGTCCAATCTGTGACCTCAAAGACTTCTACCCTCCATTATTTTCAAGTGTAGTTTGCTTTGGCAAAAAAAAAGAAGATGCCTTATTCCTGACACCTTCTTTTTTTATATTTCATTATCTTCTTTGCGGTGAAGTTTTTCGTATTGGGCAATCTTCTTCCATATTCTCCTGCATCTGTTTGTGCACTGATAAAATATCTTCCTCCGGATATCCGGTAAACATGGCAATCTCTCTTGTACTAAAATCACTATTCATCAAAATATTTTTTATTGTCTTATACTTTTCCTGTTCGATCCCCTGCTCAAGTCCCCGTTCAAGTCCCTGTTCGATTCCCTGCTCGATTCCCTGCTTTCGACCAAGTTCTAAAATTTTATCTGTTTCAAGTTCTAAAACCTTTCCACCCATAATATCACCAATCCTTTCCTTAAGATTTTCCTCCGAATCTAAAATATAATCTGCAACCCGTTCCATAAGTTCTTCCAGGCGTGTATATAAGTCCATCTCCTCATCCGAAGAAAGTTCTCTTTTTAACTCTCTGGCAATTGACTCAAATTCCTGCACCAGACTGTCTGTCTTTTCCGGATCTGCTCCGATTGCAGCAACTTCTTTCTCATAACGCATGATATAAAACGGCAGAAAAAAGAGAAGCCTCTTTTTAAAAATATCATCTTTCGTATATTCCTGCAGTTTCACAGTTGGGATAGAATATATCACATGCTGTCCATCTGGCATATTTATTTTGACTTTTAAATAATCCGGCGTATTCTGGTTATGTCTCAGATACAAGACACAGGAATGTGGAAAATTTATCTCAAACATATCTTCTGCTAAGGCAGCACCTTCTAATGCCGCCGCAAAATCATATTCAATCATCCGTATCCCCATGTTACCCCTGGAACTGCTCTCACACTCCAGATGATATAATTTATCACCGATGCCAAGATATGAATCCGTAATAATCTCTCCAGATTTTGTGTGATGTTCATTGCGATACTGGTTAATTTTCTCATCTTCAGAATATGAAGTATGAAAAACCTCATTAATAACCGGAATAACAAGTCTTGGCATTTTTTCCAACATGGTCCGAAATACGTCATCAAATATAGTATTATTTTCCATCAAATGTTCTCCTTCATATATGTATTATAACAAATTATCCCTGAAAAAAAAAGATGATATTAATTACCGGAATCCTTTGCGTCTTCTGACTGCAGTATTTTCTCTCTCACTTACCATATTCACTTTTTCGTCCGAACCTTCAAATTCAAGCAAACGATAATCCGTTGGATAACTTTTGTCCGGAAACGACAGCATCCCTTTGCTACGCAAGCTAAAATACTCTTTTGTATCTCCTCCAACAATGATATGATCTACTACCGGTATCCCGACCAGATTCCCAATCTCTATCATTCTGGCCGTCATTTGAACATCATCCATAGAAGGTATAACACTGCCTGACGGGTGACAATGTAACATGATCATACTTGCTGCATTGGAAAGAATTGCTGCTTTCAGCATCTCCCTTGGTGTTGTGACAGCCTGACTGATTGCACCAACACTGGCTATATGTCCATTGATCGGAGTTCCATCGCTCTTCAGATTAATAATACAGATCACTTCCCGATCCATCTCCCCAAGAAGTTCTCCAATTACCTGCACCGCATCTTCTGCTGTCTTTATTTTATGATCTGATAGTAATGGCGGATCATGCACAAGCCTTACCGATACCATATCCAGATTATATGTCTTTTCTGCTTCCATCCTGCACTCCCTCCTTTCCAAAATCAATCTGAAGCCAGAAATCACCATTTTTCTTTTTTATATAGTCTCTTAATTCCTGGACTGACAGCTCCATTTGTTTCTTTTCTTCCTTATTTACATTTATTCTTTCCATGTTGATCCTCCTTTGCTTTATCATATTTCATCCAGATGTACTTTTCATCTGCCTGCAGGAAAAGTTTTAATTCAAATTTTTCCTATAAGAAAAAATATTATATATAAATAAACAGAATATATATAACAGAATAAATATACTCAGGTTCTTTTTTCTTGTTTTTGTTGTATTTCCGACAGTTTCATGACTTATCCACATGCACTGAAATTGAACTGTTTCTAATTGATTTTTCCTTGATTTTAGAACGTTTTTTTCATATGCTGCATAAAAATAGAATGTTTTCCAAAAAATATACATAAAATTTGAATGTTTATTTTGCTGCATAAAAAAATACCTGGTTTCAGGATACTTTTTTGATCCGTTATCAGATATCTGTCAAATAAAAAATTCATTTGATATTTATTTTTGTACTATGAGAAGACCATCCGCATACTGCAGACAGCCTGTCCGTTATCCTATTGCCGGCATGGTTCCTAACAAAACCTTTTCCAGCCCATCGTAATTATATTGTCGTTTCAAATCTCCGTTTGTCTGAAATAATGGCACGTTCTGACCAGGAACGCTCCATTCTTCTTTCAGCAATTTATGGATTAATGCAACACTTAAATATCTCTTTTCCTGAGTCTTTTTCCCTGCATTCAGTGTATCTATGCTTCTTTCCACAGCACGATTCATAAGCGCAAACAGATTTTTCCCCTCTTCTATGGCCTTTGCGCCATATTGCTGAAATAATTCTTTTACGTCTCGCTTTTTCCTGGCATCCGTCTCATGAATACGGTTACGCCGAAGCACCGCTTCCAGCAAATGTTCCCGTAACCGTTCCGCCTCACTCTTTTCCCCAGTCTTTCTGTAAATGATTTTTCGTGGCTCTATGTAATATTTTTTATTTTTTATCCCAATAGAAAAAAATTCCCGTAATTCCTTCAGATAAGATCTGATCACACGCTGACTAACCTGAAATAATGCCATATATTTTTCATAAAATTTCTTCACACCTATTTCAAAATATCCTTTTCCGGAATATGTGATCTTCATGAGTTCTAACGCCAGCAGTTTTGTTCCTGCCTTACACTGGAAAAATTTCTCCAGAAAGAAAATATTATGATTCGTATTAACATATCCATTCTGCCGGCAGTCACTATCTGAATTATCAAGAATCGTTATATCATGATCAATCCGGTGCGATTTTTCACATTTTATAAATCCCTTCTCTTCCAGGGACAGCTTTACATTATAAAATTCCTGATAACTCATATGCATCGTTTCACATAATTCTTTATAATGGATTCCATATACTTTACCATTGTCGTCCTGAAATCTGGAAATATAGATCAGAAAATCTATCTCTTTATTTGTAATTTTAGCAGCAATCATCTTAGCAATATTACTGTTCCTTAACTTCTGCACTTACGCTGCTCCTTTTCCATTATTTTCCTATCATAGTCTCTTCTTTGAATTTCTGTACATTTCCATCATAAAGATAATCTATAAATGTTTGAAAAACGCTTCTGCTGTAGTCGTCTTTCTTTATTAATGGTCCATAAAAACACTGTCTGCCTCTATGGTACATATATATATACTGCTTATTTCTGAGTCTTGCCAAAAGTGTAGAAACCGTCTGAGGTTTCCATACTTTTTTATACTTTGCCTCTGCCTGCTCTCTAATCTCTGCCATAGTCAGTTCTGTTTCTATTCTCCAAATTATTGACATAATTATTTCTTCTGCTTCTGGTAATCTTTTCATAATATATTATTCACTCCTCGTATCTTTCTCCTGCTTTTCGGCCCATCCTGCCAGCAGCTCCATAATCACATTTTCTACATATTCATCGGTTGCATCTTTCGGGAAAAAACTTTTAATCTTTTCTTTTTTAATTGTAATTTCCTTTTTCACCATCTTTTCTTTCTTCGGCTTCATATTCATGATCTTATTTATCTCTAAACGATCCAGTGAACCATTTTTATGGCACTGCATCATTTCCTCTAATTGTTTACTGTTTGGAAGTCTGTGACTCTCCTGATAATATTCCCAAATACCCTGCTGTTCCTCGCAATCAAAAAAAGATAACGTATAACCCAAACCGCCCGATAATTTTCCCTCATCTACCAGATTTAGTAGATCTTTCAGCAGATATGTAAGCCGGATATATCTTCGCACCGTTCTCTCACTGTCACCATTCTTTTCTCCAACCTTTTTCATGCCGCCAGTGTCTTTTTCCAGCTCCATATCTGCTTCTGTCATAAGATCATTCCGTTTTCCCTGATGACGCATTGCTTCCGCTTTTATCCGGTAAGCCCAGGCCTTTTCACTTGGCAGCAGCGTTTCTCTTTTATTATTCGAATCAACCATCAAAATTGCTGCTGTATCATCATCTAATTCTTCAATATGAACAGGGACTTCTTTCAGACCTGCCATTCCTGCAGCATGATTTCTTCTGTGTCCGGAAATAATTTCATACTCATCTTTCTGATTGGAAACAGGACGTACCAGGAGCGGTTCTCTGATACCATATGTCTTTACACTTTCCGCAAGATCTTCCATTGCCTGATCTTCATTCACACGATACGGATGATCATGAAATGTTATCAGTTGTTCCCGTCTGATCATTACCACGTCGGATTTTTTTTCCTCTCGCGCATAAGAATCTTTTTTTTCTTTGTTTTCTGATATTTCTTCTCTTTTTGTCGCATAATCCGGAAGATTTTGGAACATACCTCCAAATATATCTGCGCTGGTCACATTCTTTGCCATTATGCACGCCTCCTAACGATTTCCTCACATACATTCCAGTAATCCTTCGCTGTTGTACATTTTGCATTATATGCCTGAACACCCATTCTTGCCGACTGAGCTTTCTTGCAATCTTCGCATTCTCTTACTTTTGTTTCAAAAACAGTGGTTTCAAACATAGCCAGCACGCTTGGAAGAGCCTCACTGATCTCACGGCAAAGCGTAGTTTTTTCTTTATATTTATTCAAAAGCACTCCTGTAACACGCAGATTCCTGTTTGTGTATTTTTGCGTTGCATGAATGGTAACATAAAGATCACTGATTCCCTCCATTCCATAACGATCACAGGTTACCGGTATCACAACCTCATCTGCAAATGTCAATGCATTTGACAGCATACATCCCAGCGTAGGCGGTGTATCAATAATGATAAAATCATACTGTTCCCGGATTTCTTCACATGCATCACATAATGTAAATAACCTGGTTGCATCATCAGGAAACTTTGTTTCCGGATTCTTCAATAATTTATCAGACGCGATCACATCCAGTTTTTCCATGTGCTGAATACAGTCACTCGCTCTCTCATTTTCAAACAACAGATCATATAAAGTTGCTACACCTTCTACCTGTGCTCTGCAGGTATCTGTAGAATTACACTGCCCGTCTGTATCGATCAATAATACCTTTTTCCCCATTTCTGCCAGATCAAAGGCTATATTTACTGCTGTTGTTGTTTTTCCTATTCCGCCTTTTTGATTTGCTACTGCGATTACTCTGCTCATACAATCTCTCCTCTTTTTTTCATATTATTGTTCTTTTATCTGCATTTCCTTTTTCTTGAATATTCTACCTGATGATTTTCTATCGGTTCTGTACGTCCTATATCTTGTCCATTCTTTTTATATATAAGGTATTCATTCCAGTCTTTACAGCCAATCCCCTGTGGAACCGTATCTGTATCAGTCTCATATCCCTGCATCTCATACTTTTTCAGTAAACCGGCTTTTTCTTCATTCCCAAACATGGCAAGCATACCCGCTTCATCATTGTCCATGCAGAATGTGATCTTTTTTATGTGGGGATGATCTTTTAAAAACTGGACTAATGGATTATCTGCAGTCATTCCAAGTACAAGTTTATTACTCTCAAAATCACCTTTTATATCCATATAAGACATCAGATCTATATTTGCCTCAAAGACTTTTAACTCCGTACTTTTTTCATTTACGATATTAATCCCGTAATTCTTGTCATTTCCGGCAACATCTCCCCTGTATTTCTTTCCATAAATATCCGCCGTTCCTCTTTTGGTGGCATACCGGACAATACCATCTTTATCCTTTCCCAGGAAAACAAGGTTGTGGTGTTCTTTTTCCTCATATAAAATTTTAAGATCACGCACAAAATAGTCTACGATCTGCTGTGACAATCCCCTTGTCTTTATCAGATATGCATATGCTCTACGATAGGTTCCGAGCATTGCTTCCGGAAGAACAAACTCTGCGTGTTCCCTTGGCTTTATTTCTCCTGCCTGATGAATTGCCGCCTTTTCATTCAATGTATTTTTCCATTGCCTGTCCTCTACGGAAATTCCCTGAAATTCCAACAGAGTCTGAATTGCCGCATGCACCGATTCCACCCCACAGAACTGCATCAGAAAATCAATTTGTGATCCTCCGCTCTCTTTTCCATTTCCCGCCCTTGACCAGCGATACCATGTTCTGTCATTATAAATCCTTACTGAATCATGCTCCGCTAATGTATACAGCCGATTGCCTACATGCCTGGGATGATATCCATAATATTCTGCTAATTGTGTCAGGCTTGTTTCTTTTGCCTGCGCAATCAATTCTTCTGAAAAATATTCAGACATCCATTTCCTCTCCTTCCCTGTTCTTTATCTGCTGTTTCTGACTTTTTCTCAGCAATTTCATCATTTCTTCAGCCATATTCAAAATCATTTCTGTTGTTTCCTCAGAAGCATTTTCTACAATCCGCTCAAACACTTCCCTGTTTCCATGTTCAATTTCAATCCTGATACGGCTTTTGTTCCATACATCATCTATATTTTCTTCTGACTCCAGCAGCTTAGATACTGGAATTTCCAATGCTGTCGCTATCTTGAGTATCGTTTTCAAACTGACAGTGCTTCTTGCTGATTCCGCTTTTGAAACACAGCTTACAGAAAGATTTGCAGCTGCAGCCAGCTCCGATAATGACACTTCTCTTCTCTGACGTTCTCTTCTTATGTTTTGTGCGATTTTTTCCATCCGCTGATCCATTTTCTGATCATCATAGATAAGAGAATCTATATTAATTCTTTTCTGCTGGCATAACATAGCTATCTCTTCCTTCCATTACGACGCACACAAACATTCTCATCCAGCTGCTCCTCTTTATCCGCTCCCTCCTGATGTTCTTCCTCTTTTTCTTTTCCCTCCTGCAGCTGTTCTTTTTTCAGATACCATTGCTGCAATTTTTGCATGTCCTCCTCAAATGTCCCAACACTTTTTCCCCGATTCTGTTGTGACTGCCTATATTTTTCCCATTCCTCACGAACTGCTTTCCGAAGCTGATCTCTATACTGCTTATTTTGCGGTAGTTCTTCCTGGATCATATAATCAATGTCTTCTTGTATCATCTCGGCCCATTCTTCTCTTGTCCGGCATGGCAGTTCTCTTTCTGCCACTTCTCTTTCCCAGTCATACGAGGAATCATTTAACTTATTCTGATATTCCAATAACTGCTCTTTGCTTTTTGAAATTTCATTTTCTACTTCCTGTAATTCTTCCTGGCATCCTATAAGCACATCCACCCGATCTGAGCCATAGGAATTTAACATGTACGACACAAAATCTGTCTCCGGAAACATTCCAAGGTCACATCTTTCAAACCAGCGTCGTGCATATTCATGTTCATCGCTGCCATTGCAATATGTACCATATATTAAATCACCGACAAAGTTTTCCAGAAGTTCTTCTACTGTTGTTCCATAGCGTCCTGTCAACTCACAGATCTCTTCTACATCCTGATCTGAAAGTCGTAACACAAGCTCTCTCCCCTTTATAGATGCAATTTCCTGTTTTTGTTTTTCCCTGGCATCATTCTCCCAGTCAAACTTTTCTATTTTCTCCATTCCTTTTCCTCTCTTCCTCAACTTTCTTTATCCATCTGTCTGTTTCTTCTTTTGCTTTATATGCCTTATAACGCAGATAAAAAAGAAATGAAAACAATGCAAAGATCTCAATTATCAAAATAATATTTATAATCTTCAACATCATTCCGAACGACAACAACATCTAAACTCCCTTCTCTCCGGGACAAACGCCCGGAGTTTCTAACCTTATCATGTATTATGTGATATATTATGTAAGGAAAATTCCATTACCTGGTTACATCTTTTGAAATTGCCCTACCCCTTAATCTTCCTCTACTCCCCTCCATCCAATGGACAATTCCAACGTACCGGATCGGTTTTATTTACTCTGTATCTCATTCTTCTCCCTCTCCTTTTCTTTTCTGATCCAATCCCATAAAATATTCAGGATCAGCGCATTTCTTGTCAGTCCCTGCTTGCCCGCTCTGATTTTTAATTCTTCCTGCAGTTCTTCCGGTGCTCTTACTGTCATTTGATTTAACATGCTTATCCTCCCTTTTCTTTTGGCTTATATTGCGTCCCGTTACTTCTAATACCACTGGCAGTACGGACACAATTTTTCATTTCTCATCGATCCGGTCTTTTTCTTCCTTGCTGTAAATCTCATCCAACCCCGCCATAATCGCATTGATAACATATTTTTCCATGTAGGTTGATACAGAATATACCTCATCAATTTCTCTTAAAATAATCTTTGCCTGCTCTTCTCTAGTCATAATTACCTTCTCCATACTCTTTTTATCTGTTTACGTTTATTTCTAATACCGCTGCTTCCTGTCAGACGATCATTTATGCTATTGAACTTCTGATGTCATTTTGGTATAATTTTGATGGTGTTATAATAAAATAGATTTTATGTATGATAATGGAACTACTGCAGATCCAAAAGGTTCAACTTCTGAATCTTTCTGTTGAACCAAAAAAATATTGGCATCTAACACTCCATTATCATTAGTTAAACAAATATCTTCGATTTTTCCATCAAGTGTATGGTTGTTCCCACATAATATTTTTATATAATCACCTTTGCTTATAAACATATATTTACTACATTAGGAGAAAACATTATGAGTAAATTAACATTCACTACCTTAAAAAATTTAGTCAACCAAATGAAAGAAAATAATGTTGACAAAGACAAATTCTCATTTGTATATAAAGTAAAATTTGATGTCATCGTCGCTATTGTTCATGAAGGTTATGAACTTTTAGTCGGTTTACACACTGTGAACTATGGCTTTGTTGTTAAAGTAAATCAAAATTTTGTAGCAGAATTAAAAGAAGACGATTATTATAATTTATGCAAATATTTAAACCTGTCTTTTAGAAACGATGGCTTTACTTCTAATGTTTTCTTAAAACTCCTTTCATCTAAAATTCCAGATCACTACTCTGGGTATAAATATTCTTATAAAGATATGATTCCTTTTTTAAAATGTAAGCCAATTGACGAAGCACAGAAAATATATTTTAAAGGATGGAATGACCATACAAAAGATCATAATAAAGCTCATAATTTTGAAAAAACAGAATTTTATTTTGGAAAAGAAGTTGCAGATTATTGCAGGGTCAACAATATAAGTTCCCTATGGACGCATATCGCAAAGGAAGAAGATACTTTCTATAATCCCTGGCATATAAAATAATTGCTTTTAAATCTTTATCTTTTCACATAGAGCGGCATAACTGCCCATTATAAAATGTTGTTCTGTTTTTAATGAGCAGTTGAAGCCATTCCATCATTAACGCTTTATATTATTTTTCCCTGTCTTCCATTGCCACTTTCTAATACTGGAAAACCGTTTTTCTTTTTATGCTGAATGTGCCGGAGCTGTGATCACATCCGTCATGATTCCGATTGTCATTGCATCCAGTGACGCAGCAAGCGCCTGATCAAGTTCCTCACTGGTGTTGATCCCAAAACTTTTTAAGGTTTTTCTCAGTCGTTCTGCCTGGTTCTTATCTCTGTTATCCTGATCTGTTTTCTTCATAAGGTTCCCATCCTTTCTTCTCTTTTTGTGCTTATTTCTAATACCGCTGATTGCAGTCAGCTTATGAAATATCATCTTTGCTATATACCATACCGGCTTCCATTCCATTCAGATATGCCAGCATCACACTCTCGAATATCGAACGTTTTCCAGATGAAACACTGTTAATGATTTCAGATAAGTGTTTCGCATCTGAAAGCTGATCGGGCGTTAATTCCTTTTCTTTATCCGTAAAATCACTTCCTTTCTGATATCGTTGTGAACCCATCTTAGCGCATATCTTATTATAAAGATAGTTTCATAGTGATATCACCATGCCCTTTTCTTTCCTCTACCTTCCTGTTTTAGCCATATTTTTCGCGAATCGAACACCCTGCATAAATATCTGGAAAGATTTTTGTTCATCTGGGCTGAGCTGGTTTAAAAGATTCTCAAGCTCTATTGTTTCCTGCTTATTTTCCACTGCAATCATGGTTTCTGTACCTTTTCTTTCGTCCATAATGGCTTCCTCCTTTTCTTTTTGTTGATTATAAAACAATTATATGTCGATATAAAACTATTGTCAACAATTTTCTGTTGATTATATCAACATATAATGTTATGATTCATATGGAGGTGATACTTTGAATGAAAGAATTAAAACAATAAGAATTAATGCCGGACTTACCCAACAACAATTTGCAGATCGAATAAAAGTTAAACGAAACACTGTGGCTACCTATGAAATGGGAAGAAGTATCCCTAGCGATTCTGCTATCGCATTAATTTGCAGAGAATTTGGAATAAATGAAGAATGGCTTCGTAATGGTATTGAACCTATATATGTTCAATCTAGCACGTTTAGTCTTGATGAATTTGTAAAAAGTCGTGGAGCAAGTGATTTAGAATTGGATATCATGAAAGCTTATTTTGACCTGGAACCAGATGTAAGAAAAATGATAATTGAGCATTTTAAAAGCCGTCTGGCAACTCCAAAACGTGATTTATTTGACAATGTTCCGGATACACCAGAAGAACTGGAGAAACGCTTTCCTCCGGTTGATCCGGATGATAAGAACGTGGCAGGATGAAACTTATTGCCAACTTAGAATATCCCATCTACCAACGATGGTAACATGTTGACATTGAATACTATAGATATATATGATATAAAAAGATGGTGGCAGAATGAATGACAGAATTAAAGAATTAAGAAAAACGCTCGGATTGACATTGGAAAAATTTGGTGAACGACTTGGTGTAAAAAGAAATTCCGTTAGTCAATGGGAAAATGGAATTAATAATATAAGCGATCAAGTGCGTAAATCCATCTGCAGGGAATTTGGCGTAAACGAAGAATGGCTTTTAAGTGGATCCGGACCAATGTTTATTCCTTCTTCTACCTTCAGTCTTGATGAATTTGCCAAAACCCATGAAGCAAGTGATTTAGATTTAAATATTATAAAAGCATATCTCAGCTTAGAACCGGAAGTCAGAGAAATGATTGCAGAACACTTTAAAAGCTTTCTGGCTGCCCCATAATGTAATCTATATGATGACGTTCCAGTTACTCCAGAAGAACTGGAGAAACGCTTTTCTCCGGTTGATTCGGATGATAAGAATGTGGCGGGATGACTTGTTTTTGTTTGAACATCAGCACTCTTTATGCTATACTATATTTGTATAATTAAAAAGAAAGCAGGATGTGATTTTTCGATTGTCAGACGCCCTCTAGTTCATAACGGAGGGTGATGCCCTATGAATACGCTTGAAATTTTAACTTTAGTGTTAGTAATTTTTGCAGCACTGTCTTACATAGGTAATCATAATGACAAAAAGAAATAGCATCCCTACCGCCTAAAGTTTGGATGCTATTCTTTGATACATTTTTACTGAGGGCAAATCGAAATCATATCCGATTACTTTTCTAAGCAGATTATACACAAGGGTATTTGATTTTTCAAGCACTCTTTTAACGTGAAAATCTAATTCTATTGATAAGGTGGGGGCACAAATTGAAAAAAATATCAGATGCAGAAGAAATTATAATGTCAATTATCTGGAGCAATGAAGAACCTATGGCTTTGGACGAAATCCGTACAAAAGCCAATGCGGCATATGAGAAAGACTGGAAACCACAAACAGTTTCTACTTTTTTGACTCGTTTGTGTAAAAAAGGATTCGCTAGCTCGGCCAAAAAAGGAAGATATCACTTCTATACACCGCTTATAAGCCGACAGGAGTATGTAAAAGCGTCGTACAATTTGCTGATCTCTCGCTTTTATCATGGTGATGAAGATGAAATGATATCGGAGATCAAAGAAGCTAATAAAAATAATTGATTCGTTTTAAACAGAGGACCTATTTCTGGTAATAACAGAATGGGTCTTTTTTATTTGTTTCTCTATCTCAAATAATCATATTATATTTTGTATATATGACATTTTTTGTATTTATGATTTTTTAAAATTGACTTTACATTTTTTTAATAGTATAATCAGCATAATAAGTGAGGTGATGAAATTTGAATATGGGATATAGAATCAGGAAACTCAGAAAGACTTTGGATTTAACGCAAAAAGAATTTGGCAGCCGGATCGGTATAAAGGGAAATACGGTTGCTCAATATGAATTAGGTCGAAGTAATCCTGTTGATTCTGTTGTTTCCTTAATTATCCGTGAATATAATGTTTCAGAAGAATGGCTTCGCAACGGCGAAGGAGAAATGTTCAGACCTGCACCATCCAGTGCACTGGAGCAATTAGCAAAAGACTATAACTTGTCAAATGCTGCTTCTAAAATCATTGAAAAATTTGTAACCTTGAAACCGGAAAAAAGGAAAGAATTATTAGATCTCTTTCTTGAAATTGCAAAAGTACTCGAAGAAAGTGATATTGACACAAGCACTCCTGCTATACCAGAAAACCAATTTCCTAATTTTTCACAGGATTCACTCATTGAAACCATTCGGCAAAATGTTCCAAAAACTCCTGAAGAATTAGAAAAAAGGTTTCCACCAATAGAACCTAGATCCAACACTAATACAGGTTAGCTGCTTTTAAATGCACCCGACCTTTACAGTTTTATCAGATTAGTAGATAAATTTTTGTCCTTCCGTTAAAGTTTAAATTGTAATACAGAATCTTCCCCTTTACATAATACAGTGCATAAATACTACTTTCATCGTAAATTATGTATTTTGTTTTCACTTATACCACACCTTTCCAGCAAAGGACGGGTGTAGTGATATTATAACTGTAAGTAAAGAGATTGTATTATTTAACATGACACTTTTAATTTGATTTTCAACTAAACAAAAAATAGCCGGTCAATGACTGCAATCACTAACCGGCTTAATACCAGGCATCCGAAAACGGCTTTCCAGTATTAGAAATAAGCAAAATTTATTATACCATTGAAAGCCGCAGAAATCAATCGGCTTTCTTTTTGTACCCTTTTTTCGATCCTGGGGAAAGGACTTCTTTATGGCTTACGCAAAGAACAAAGTTGTCAAATTATGGACTCAAAAAAAAGCTGCCCTTTATGTCCGCGTATCTACCCGGTACCAGGTTGACAAGGACAGTCTTCCTTTTCAACGAAAAAAATTAAAGGAATACTGTAAATTTTTGGAGATCGACAAATATGTAATCTTTGAGGATGACGGGTATTCAGCCAAAAATACTGACCGTCCACATTTTCAGGAAATGATGTCACGCATCCGCACCGGGGAATTTTCCCATGTCATTGTCTGGAAGGTTGACCGTGTTTCCAGAAATCTTTTAGATTTTGCTGCAATGTATCAGGAACTGAAAGATCACAAAGTTACTTTCATCTCTATGAATGAACAATTTGATACTTCTACTGCGATCGGTGAGGCTATGCTGAAGATTATCCTGATCTTTGCAGAGCTTGAACGTAACATGACATCTGAACGTGTCACCGGCATTATGTTAGATCGCGCAGAGCAGGGACTATGGAACGGAGCCCGGATGCCAGTAGGATATCGTTGGAACGAACAAACCAAGTTTCCTGAACCAGATCCGGAAGAAGTTAAAATTGTCCAACTCATTTTCGACCGATATGAAGAATGGCGATCCAGTATAAAAGTCGCAAGATTCCTTAACAATAAAAATTTCAAATCCAAGCGCGGCGGTGAATGGACCTCAAGACTCATTTATGATATTATCCGAAATCCCTTTTATGTTGGCACTTATCGTTATAATATGCGCGAAAGCGGCCGTGGTCCTTTAAAACCGGAAAGTGAATGGATCGTCCGTGAAAATAACCATCCTGGGATTATCTCCAAAGATCAATTTGATCGCTGCAATAAAATCATGGATGAAAATGCATCCCGTCGTGACACCTCTGAAATGCGCGCCAGGAAATTCGTACACACATTCTCCGGACGCTTAGTCTGCAGTAATTGCGGCTCAAACATGATTGCGTGTAAAGACCATGCCAGAGCAAACGGGTGGCGCCCTTCCATTTATCGCTGCGCAAAACGCTCCCGGATGATGACCTGTGACAATTCCAAGACAGTAAATGAAACATATCTTGGAACCTTTGTCTTTAACTATATTGCCAATCTTGCCAGAGTTCAGAAAAACTTTACAAAGATAACATCTACCGAAAAGCTTGAATCCGAGCTTTTAAAAGGAGAAGCATTCGAGGCTGTTTCCGGAATCATCCATGACAGCTTAAATTCAACATTTCAGGCACTTTTATATAGCAACCTGGGAAATGGAACATATGTCCCTGACATTGCTCTTCTAAGCAAATTTGATGAGGTTCAGGATCATAATCAAATAGACCTGTTAAATACAGAAATCGAGAAATCTAAAAATGCTATCACAAGATTAACAGACGTATATTTATATGATCCTGCTTCTATGACCAAAGAGGAATTTGCAGCAAAGAAAAAGGAACTGATAAAGAAAATTGAAGAAATGGAACATCAACTTGCGGAACTCCTTGATAATTCTGAAGATAACGATCTGACAGATCTGTCATTTATCAAAAAGGCTTCCGCTTTCCTGGTAACTCAAAGAATTGTTTCAAAATCATTTATAGATTATGTTCAAATGGCGCAGGAACTGGATAACGAAATTTTAAAAAACTTTGTTGATCAAATCGTGGATCGGATTGTCATTAAAGATGGACGCATTCAGTCAATAACCTTCGTGAATGGATTAACACATGAATTTTTTTATAGCAGACCTGCAGAACTTCCTGTCTGCAAAAAATGCGGCGGTCGTATCGGATCTACCTGTGGTTGCCGTACAAGAACATTTTCTTTTAATGGTAAACGTTATCAGAGAATAAAAGTCGGCGATCCACGCGATGCTCTCTACGGTCAGAAAAATCCAGTCTGCCCGGAATGTTATGCAAAGGAAGGTCGCTGGCACCACTGGCTGTGTGGAATCGAACTATGCCCGATCTGTGGTAAGCCACTTCAAACGTGTGAACATGGGCCAAATGGGAAAGAATGATAGATTTTTATATTTAAATAATTTTCTTTTAGAGACCCATATTGGGTCTCTATTTTTTCTTAATTAAATAGCAATTCTTCCACCAACACATCCCCAACAATAGACCTTTTCACCTATCTCCATCCAGCTATTTTTTAAATATGGTTCAATCTCAAAACTCTCTAATTTTTCTTGTTTTTTTATATCATTGAAATAGTCTAATGCGTGTCTTAATGTTTTATCACAAATACCCTCAATAATGTAGTCATTTTTGTCTTCAATTTTCACGCCAAACTTTTCTATGTAAGGTCTCCAATATTTCCTATAAGCACTAAGTTTCCTATATTTTCTTTCTCTTTCTTTATCAGCATCTTCTTCAAGGAAATATGCTTTTAGTGGAATTCCTTTCTTTAAATCAAAATAAAATACAGGTGATTCCAACGAACAATCTTCCCTTACCAAAAATCTCATAAAATCTATCCCTTGTTTGCTAATGTTTAATTTTTTTATAATTTGCTCCAAAACATTTATCGGAATAAGATTTTCTATTTCATGCACATCTAACAAAATAACTTCAAAATAATCTTGCATATTTCTATTAGCTATTTCTTTTACCTTTTGCATAGTTTCTCTTGGTTCTGCATTCCCATATTTTTTGTCGCTGTCTACAATGCATAAACACATCCGGTTTTTTTCTTCAATAATTCTTTGTAGCACTCCATAAGTTGTACTTCCACCACCATTTCTAGGTTCAAAATCAATTTTAATCTTTCCAATCTTACTTTCTCTAACATAAAACTGGCCCAACATTTTATAAAAAGAAATATCATCTTCATTTTCCGCAAGCATCAAAGTTTTCTCTGTAAAATCTTTCAAAGTATTGTTGCATATTTCTAATATAATTATTTCCTTTTGGTTTTTATATATAATTGTATTCCCTTGATTTTGTGCCACAAGTCTACAATACCTTTTTGTGCTTTTTAAAATCATTTTTTGTTCACTTGCCCTGTTTTCCATTATACTATATAATTTTCTAGTTACGTTGGAAAAACAGGTCATTTTTGAAAGTTCTTCAAATACCTGACGCTTTGCTACAATTATATTTTTGCATTTTCTTCTATCTAACGCTAATTGTTCTAAAAAAGCTATACTATTTGAATCGTTTGTTTTTAAAGCTGTTAAACAGCTTTCATCAATTTCGTATACCACCTTTAATCCTCCTCTGGTTCAAAAAAACCAAGCGGCCAATTTTCTAAATAGCCCTCTTCGTCATATCCCCCTTTCTTTACTAATGTACTATTATTACCAGCCTCTTTTTCAAAAATAGTAATTCCGACGTCATCATTTTTTATTCCACCATTTGCTATAATATGTCCTATTCTATTTATCATAGTTTCACTATGTGTCTCTATGATAAAATTTACTTTTCCTTGTTTCGCAACTTTAGCTATAATGTCAATTAACTTTGCTTGTAAACCTGGATGTAAATGAAGTTCCGGCTGTTCAATTACCATTGTTGTCGGAATATCATTATCTACTGCCTTAAATGGTAAGTTATTCTCTTCCTCTATATACCAAAGCTGAGTTACTATTGGTAATATCTGACTATACCCAAACCCTGTGTCTGATAAATTCACGGATTTTTCTTGGTTTTTTCTTCTAATTTTTAATGAAACATGCCCTTCACTAGTCGTTTTCATTACCTCAAATCCGAGATTCTCTTTCGTCCAATTTTGAAACTGTGCAAAATTTTTATTCGAAAGACTATTTAAAAATACAGGAAGATTTTTTCCTCTACAATCCACCTCATTTACTGCAGCATTTCTAAGCCGATAATATCTCTCCGCTGTTGCCCTTACTGGTGCAATATAATATACTTTTCTAAAATAAGTTCTAATATAATTAGATATTACCTGAAAATAATCCGGTAAATAATATAACAATACCCACCGTTCCAATTTTTCATAATCTTTTTTATCTAATCTTTCTATATCCCTTTTTACTTTTTCAATATTTTTTATCTTTATATCCTCTTTCAGCATTCTACAATAATACAAATATAACACATAATTCTCAAACATTCTATTTCCATCATCTATGTCATCTTCTAACTCAAAAAACTGTCTTATATTTTTTTCCGCACAATATCTAAGTGGATATAATGATATATCAAATAAAGGATGTTCATAATAAAATGAAAAAAAAACTTCTTCTTTCTTCTCATAATCCAATATAATTTCATGGTTATTTATACAAACATTTTTTATTTCGTTTTCTTCTGAAAAATTTACTATTACTATATTATTTCTAAAAATAAGCTGAATTTGTGATATATAATCATAGCCAGTTTCTTTACTATTTTTTATAGAAATCTCTAACCTTGCTGTTTCTAACTCTCGTGTTTTTCTCTTCCTTCTATTTATCCTATATTCATAGCTACGTTCAAGGTTTACATCAGCTGCAAATGTAAGTTTAATACATTTATCTTTTACGCCATAATTTACCGCCTCTTCAAAACTTCCAAAATCAACATAATCATCATCATCACCACACCATAATATGGGACCTTTTATTTTCTTATTAAAACTTTGTTTTAATAGAGGAAATACTCTTAAAAAAGTACTCTTTCCAGAACTATTTGTTCCAACTAAAATATTTATTCTTTTTATCTCGATTTCATCTGTATCTTTTAAACTTCGCAAATTTCTTACTCTAATAGATTTCATCATATTCCTCCTTGATTTCATTTTATTATACTTCTTTATCAAGTTCAATAATCTCAATATCTATTTACAGTTGCAACGTATAATATACTTACTATCCTTTTTATTATATAAGCAACATGGTTCTATTTCATATCAAAAAAATTTTATTTTTCTATATTTTTAATTAATTTCTACTATACCATTTAATTTCAGACATTTTACCATAATATAAGAGTACTATTACAGCATGTATTCTTTCATTGTTTTTATCCGTAATATATCACTTTCTTTAGAATTTATATTCTTTTCCCAGTATATTTTATGAATGTTTATATAACTATAGGCAACGTTTGTATTTGCCATAATCATATTTACTCATACAATAGGGCATCCGAATGTGGAAACATGGAAAGTCAGCGGATTTCCCTTTTCTTCGGAAAGCTGTCTTAAGTACTCTTTTGCGATATCCATAAAGTAATACTGACGCTCCGGCTCAGTTGCCGGGATCTGGTTTTTATCTGCGATGCGCAGTGTCGGGCGCACTCCTGTTGTAACTTTCTGACTCATAAAACTGTTAATTCCTCACTATTTCTATTACTTTTTCTTATGGTCTTACCTGACCATTTCCATAAATGATATATTTCGTGCTTGTCAATGCCTCTAAACCCATCGGACCTCTCGCATGAAGCTTCTGCGTACTGATACCGATCTCCGCACCAAAGCCAAACTCGAATCCATCAGAAAAACGTGTCGATGCATTGACATAGACACAGGCGGCATCCACCTCGTCCAAAAACTTCTGGGCATTGGTATAATTTTCGGTGATGATTGCCTCTGAATGTCCGGTATTATAGCGGTTGATATGCTCGATTGCTTCATCTACAGATGCAACTGTTTTTGCAGAGATCATATAGTCTAAATATTCTTTTCCCCAGTCTTCCTCCACCGCAGGCTTGATCAGCGCTCTGTTCAGTGCTGTATCCGACTCTGCCGCAGCAAAACTTCTCTCATCCGCATGTAATTCCACGTTCTTTTTCTGCAGCGCCTCTGTCAGTTTCGGCATAAATGTATCCACGATCTTTTCATGGATGACAAGCGACTCACAGGCATTGCAGACACCGATACGCTGCGTTTTTGCGTTCATGATAATGTTTACCGCCATATCAAAATCAGCGGTCTCATCCACAAAAATATGGCAGTTTCCGGTTCCGGTTTCGATCACAGGGATCGTCGCCTGATTCACGACCGCACGGATCAGTCCTGCCCCACCACGTGGGATCAGTACATCGACATACTGGTTCATTTTCATAAATGCCGCAGCGGTATCTCTCGACGTATCTTCGATCAAAGATGCCGCTTCTTTTGGAATGCCAAGCTGCTCTAATGTCTTTTGAATGACGGAAACGATCGCAATATTTGAATGAATGGCATCACTTCCGCCCTTTAAGATCACAGCATTTCCGGTCTTAAAGCAGAGTCCGAAAGCATCGACAGTCACGTTCGGTCTTGCCTCGTAGATCATGCCGACCACGCCAAGCGGTACACGTTTTTTTCCGATCATCAGGCCGTTCGGACGTTTTTTCATGGAAAGGACTTCCCCGATCGGATCATCTAAAGCGGCTACCTGCTGCAAACCTTCAGCGATCTGGGCGATTCTTGCTTCGTTTAGCATCAGGCGGTCTAACAGTCCTTCCGGCATATGGTTCTTTTTGCCATTTTCAAGGTCTTCTTTGTTTGCGGCGATGATGTCGGCGGATGCGGCAACAAGGGCGGATGCGACTGCAGTGAGAGCCCGATTTTTTTCATTGGTGCCTAATGTGGCAAGTTTTTGGGATGCGGCTTTGGCTCCCTGGCATATTTGTTCAAGTTCCATGGTGATACCTTTCCTTTCTGTGAAATGTTTATACGGTGTTGCAGCAATACCTGGGCGAAACTCTGCAGTAGTCTATGTGTATTGTGGCGATACTTGAGGCGAAACTCTGCAACGGGCTGTGGTTGTCGTGAACCGGGCACCTGTTTAAAAGAAGGTGCCCGGTTCACAACAGTCGAAGGTTTTGGGAGAGTTTCGCTTTGGGTAGCCTCAAATTATATCATATTCGCCAGTTTCCGTGTAAATGCGATGCATTTTTATATCTGTATCAAGTACTTCCAGCTCTGGTTCAAGCTGGTTCTCGTAAGCTAATGCAAAGCGGTTTAGCTTTGCATATCTCGCAAAGTAGCGGTCGTAAAAGCCTTTGCCGTAGCCATAGCGGCTGCCGGTGGGAGTAAAGACGACGCCCGGAACTAACACTGTGATCTGCGTGTTGGATAGATCCATGGGATTTATACGGCGGCATTCTGCGGTCGGTTCCATGACGTGAAATGCGCCTTCTGCGGTCTGTTCCAAGGAGGTGATCTCGTAAAATTCCATGGTACAGTCTGCTCCTGTACGGGGCAAGGCGACATGTCTGCCATCGGACAGTGCTTTTTTAAGAAATTCCAGGCAGTCTGCCTCTTTTCCAAGCGGATAGTATCCGAAGATCCAGTCTGTTATGGCATACCAGTCTGAGGTCAGCAATTTTTCGCAGATGGCTCTGCTCTTTTCTGCCGTTTCCGGTTCTGACATTGCATTTCGGATGGCAAGATGCTTTTTCCGGATCTCTTTTTTGTCAGGAGAGCTTTTTCTTGTTTCCATATTCTTCTCCGAGATTTGTGACTGTTCCATCCGGATTCTGCATATCAATGTTATTTAACTGTGCTACGAGATTGCGTTTTACATCTGCAACATAGGCTTTGCGCAACATTGCCTGCTCTTCTTTTTCCGCCTCGGTAAGTCCTTCCGCCTGTGATTTGCGGTAAAGTGCGTTGATTCTGTCAATCTGTTCCTGTTTCATTAAAATCTCCATTCCTGCGCATGAAAAATTTATTATTCACACAAATCTTTTTCTATCCGATTGTTTCTAATATAAAATCCTGTATACGGAATGTTTCCTTTTTCTGTGCCTTAAAAATGGTTCCCCTAAAGCTGTCATCAAAAATATGATGCAGCACACAGACATCTGCTCCGTTTGCAATGATCATATCTGTCCCGGAAAGTGTCGCGATCTTTGCCGCGGTCAGCTTGGTCGCCATGCCGCCGGTTCCGACATCGCTTCCGGTCGTACTCTTTGCCATTCCAAGAATGTCTGAATCCATCTTTTCGACCACTTCGATCAATTTTGCATCCGGATTCTTATGCGGATCATCCGTAAATAATCCATCAATATCTGATAACAAAATCAAAAGATCTGCTCCAATCAGGGAAGCAACGATCGCAGAAAGCGTGTCATTGTCACCAAACTGCATCTCATAGGTAGATACCGTGTCATTTTCATTGACAATCGGGATCGCACCTAAACGGAACAATTCATCAAATGTATTTTTGGCATTTTCCCTCGAAACCGGGTTGACCATGGTATTTTTGGTCATAAGCACCTGACCTGCCACCTGGTTATATTCTGCAAACAGCTTCTGGTAGATCATCATCAGTCTTGCCTGTCCGACTGCTGCACATGCCTGTTTTGTAGAAAGTTCCCGTGGCCGCTCTGTCATGCCAAGCGACTGTCTTCCAACTGCGATCGCACCGGAACTGACTAAGCAGACATCCATCCCCCTGTTTCTTAAGTTGCAAAGCTCGCGCACCAGGTGCTCTAGTTTTGTAAAATTCAGACTGCCGGTATCCTCATAATTTAATGAAGAAGAACCGATCTTAACAACAACTCTTTTTTTCTCATGAAAGTGAAAACTACTCTGGTCCATTTTCCCAACAAATCCCCTTTTATTTCTAATTATGCTGTTTCGAACATATGCACTGTATTATACTCTATCATATCTGATACAAAATATCAAAGGAAAAAAAGAGAATATCTGTTCTACATTGGCACATCTACAACGAATTGCGGTAAAAATAATATATTATGGTATACTTGTGGCATTTTTATTTTTATGCTAAAGTGTTGTTCGGACAACTCAAGTTGTTTTCCTTGAAAATCAGGTAAAAATGGAGAATTTTATGAAACGAAACTATCGATTATTTTTATGTATACTGCTGTCTATGCCGGTTTTACTGCTATCGGGTTGTGATCTGCCATCCCGGCTCAATTTTGGTAAAACTTCCGGCTCCGGCGAATCGATCTCCAAATCGGGTTTTTATTTTAATACCGTCATTACCGTCACCTTATATGGAACAAAAGACGAAACCCTGCTCGATGACTGTTTTTCTCTGGCAGACACTTATGAAAATTATTTTTCCAACACGATCGCAGACAGCGATGTGTCAAAAATCAATGCAGCAGGCGGTGCACCTGTCACCGTGCATGAAGAAACCGCAGAACTGATCAAAAAAGGTCTTTATTATGGAGATCTGAGCAATGGAAAATTTGATATTACGATTGGAAAATTATCGGATCTGTGGGATATTTCTACCAAGGCTTTATTAGAGAAAACAGATGCCTCTATGATTCCATCTGATGATGAGATCAAAAAGGCTTTAACGACAGTAGACTATCAGAATGTAGTTGTAGATGGCAATACCGTCACCTTAAAAGATCCGTCCGCTAAAATTGATCTCGGCGGAATTGCCAAAGGATATATTGCAGACCGCATGAAAGATTACCTGAATCAAAAAGGAGCCGCCTGCGGCTATATCAACCTCGGCGGCAATGTGCTCTGTCTTGGTGCAAAACCGGACGGTTCTTCCTATAATATTGGCATCCAGCGTCCGTTTGACGATGAGGGCGCTGCAATGCTCGCTGTATCCGTGACCGACCAGACCGTTGTGTCTTCCGGTGTTTATGAGCGCTATTTTGAGGTGGACAGCAAACGCTATCATCACATTTTAGATACTGCTACCGGATATCCCTATGATAACGGACTGCTGGGTGTTTCGATCATCACGGACGAATCCGTGGACGGTGATGGACTCTCCACCACCTGTTTTGCACTGGGTTTAGCTGACGGGATGGCGCTTGTGGAAAGTCTGGATAATACAGAAGCCGTTTTTATTACGGAGGATTATGAATTGCATTTTAGTTCGGGGATGGGGACTAAAATTCCGTATCAGGTGATGGAGTGATGATCTGCCATGGTATGGATTTTATAACTGTATGATCTGATTATTTTCTTCCGTAAAGTTTCCACCATCCATATTCTTTCTCACAAAAGGAACTCCCTTGCGAACATAAAATATATTATCTGTAAGCAGTGCATCCGGGTTTTCGGACGGGCTGATGGTTCCACCTAAATCATCATAACTGACGTTATTACGAAATGTGTTATGAATGGCCTCCTGCATACAAAACATCACACAACCGCCTTCATTTTGCCTGCTGTAATTATACTCATACACCGTTCCATCCCCGGAATCTGCATCGTAAGCCATCCCGTCCTGATTCAGCCGTGTGTCTGCCACTTCATTATAACGAAACAACGCATCTTTACATTTCCATGGCCAGATTGCCGCAGCAACCTTTCCACCACGGTTGCCCGGATTGCAATAAATACGGTCATTGATCTCACATGCCACAGAATCGGTCATATTATGTTCCACAAACGGGCGCAGTGCATACATGACCGTTATTCCATCTCCACCTGCCATTTTCACATAATTATCCCGTATCACAATATTCTCATGACCATATTTCAAAAACCTTTTTTTATCCAGTTCTGCACCCGCAAATTTCTCATGTGCATAACTATACCCGACTGCGATCCCCCAACGGCTCACACGATATACATAGCATCCCTCCACCAGGATATCTGAAAATCTTGCCACCCCTGTCATTGCTTCTTCCGCTGGCTGTAATGCTGTCATATAGATGCCGCCATTATTCATATGCTTGTCATAAACATTTCCATGAACATCATGGATTTTAAGATTTCGAAGTGTGATTCCACATCTTAAACCTTTCTCTTTTGCAACGACTGCAACACCTGTACGCTCCATTTTATCTGCCTGTGAATAATTTTCGCCGATCACTTTATCCGCACTGTTTGTAATCTCAATATCCTGTATGATAATATACTCGGCATCAAATAGAAGTACTGCCGAGGAAACATAACCATGGTAAACATGCGTCGGCGAATCCAGTTCTTTTCCATAATCCTGATACCAGATTCCCTGTCCGTCTGTCTTTATCAGAGGATCTTCACCACATCCATAACTTCCAATTACAATCGGCATCTGCTTTGTTCCGCTGTCACGAATCTGTAAAAACTGTTTTTCAAAAACACTTCCACACGCAAGCAATATGTGATCCCCCGGTTTTAGTGCAAGCCTATTGACGGCAAAAAGACTTGCGAATGCACTGTTTTCACTCAAACCGTCATTGGTATCATTTCCGTTTATCGAATCGACATAATATTTCCTGCACAAGTCTGTCATACACTTCCTCCCGCAATCTTTTTTCAATGATCTGCTCTACCTCTTCATAAGAAAAAAGATCTCCAAAATATCTTCCAAATAAATCTTTATTCCGCTCATAGAAAGCTTTTTTCTGATTTTCTGTAATCTCCGGACTGATTCCTGATTTTCTAATATTTTCTGTCGGCTGTACAAAATCTAACCGGAAACGCGTCAATTCATACTGTAGATACATCGGCAATGAATATCTGCGCGGTCCGTAAAATACCTTTTTCTCCATTTCAAGCCTGGCATTCTCTTCATTTTTTTCTGCACATCTTTTTTCCAACGCCTCTATATCGGCGTTTTCAATCAACCCCAGCTTTTCTGCAAGAACAAGTTCGGCTTTCGCATATGCCCACTCTTCTGGTGTAAGGCAGTATCTTTTTTCTATCATTTAACAGCCCCCGTAATTCCATTTGCAAAACTTTTCTGCAGACATAAGAAAATAATCGCCGTCGGAAGTGTACAGATCAGTACACCGAGCATCAACATCCCATAATCAACACTGTAGCCGCTTTTTAAGTTTGCCACAAGCATTGGCATTGTGATGGAATCATTATTTTGAAAGACAATCTTTGGCCACAGATAACTATTCCATGCGTTCATAAAAGTAACCGTCATTGCAGCTCCATATGTTGATTTCATAACAGGCACAAACATCCGGAAAAAAATCTGTATTTCACTTAGCCCCTCCAGACGAGCCGCCTCTATAATATCATGAGGGAAAGACCGCGCCGCCTGACGGAACATCATAATCATAAATGGCGTTGAAATAGACGGCAAAACAAATGCAATCCAGCTATTGACCAGATTCCAGGAAGAGATCATTTTAAAAAGCGGGATCATGATTGCAACAAATGGCAGCATCATAGCTAACAACAATACACTCATCAATATGTCTTTTCCCTTATCATGATAAATTTCAAATCCATAACCTGCAATTGAACAGACCAATAATGTGATAATCGTCATAAGAATCGCATTTCGAAATGAATTGATCATTGCCAGCCCCAGATTCTGATTGGCAATCAATGCCTTAAAATTTTCGACTAAATATGTTCCAGGAAGCAGTTTTCCCCTGACCACATCAATACTTTGATTGGTTGCACCACAAACCATGTAATATAGTGGAAATACAGACAAAAAACTTGCAAAAATCAATACAATATGTGATATACATAATTTTCCTTTACTCACGTTTGTCACCTACTTTCATTTGAATTGCAGACAAAATTGCCACTATAATAAGGATAAACACTGAAAGTGCTGCCGCATAATTAAATTTTGGTGTCTCCACAAAAGAAATGTTATAAATATAATGCGTCAATGTCATTGTTGACTTTCCCGGTCCACCAGCCGTTAAATTTACAGACTCGTCAAACAACTGCAGTGTTCCAGACGTTGACATAATAGCCGTCAGTAATATGGTAGGCTTTAACAGTGGAATGGTGATCTTTGTAAACTGTTGAAACGGTGATGCCCCATCAATACGACTCGCCTCATAGACGGAATAATCAATATTCTGCAGCCCTGCAAGATAAAACACCATATTGTAACCGGTCCATCTCCAGACCAACGCGATTATAATTACAAATCTTGCAGCCCATGCATTCTGAAACCAGTCTACGGTCGGAAGTCCAATCGCAGAAATAACGTGATTTACCAGACCATCCTGCGCAAACAGTGACTTAAAAATCATAGAATACGATACCAGTGATGTTGCACATGGCAGGAAAATCATAGTTCGATAGATTCCTTTTCCCTTTATATTCGGATTGTTCAGTAATTGAGCAAGAACAAGGGCAATGATCAACATGACTGGAACCTGTATGATAAAATAAAATACTGTATTGAAAAGGCACTGCAAAAATGTTTTGTCCTTCAGTATCCTGACATAGTTTGCAAAGCCAACCCACCTTACAGAATCTCCCATACCATTCTTAAATGACAGCATAAGCGCCTGTATCATGGGATAAAAACAAAATACAAAAATCAATATAGCTGCCGGAAGCAAAAACGCCCAACCAGTGAGGTTATGTTTTCTTTCCAGACTTAATTTTCTTTTTTTCTCCATATATTTTCTCCTAATGTAATACCGGGAACATAAAATTTGTTCCCGGTACAAACCACTTTACATATTTAATTTTCAATATTAAATTCTAATGTTTCCTGTGCATTATTCATTTCACCGTCAATATCAGCATTATTCTGAACAACATTTGTGATTGCATCTGTCAATGCACTTCTTATGTCCGAATAGTATGCACCACAGTCAAATGCTGGAACCGAACCTGCATATCCAACGATATCTTTATATACTGCCTGTCCACCATAAAAATCTGATGCCTGATTATATACATCAGACTGTGCAGCCGGAATGTAGCTTGCAATCGCACCTGCATTCGGCAACAGATCATCATATAATTCCACACTGCTTCCAAATGTAGATTTTAAGAAATCAAATGCAAGTTCTGTATTCTTACAGTTAGAAGATACTGCCCAGCTTGCACCACCACAATTTGCATAATTTGTGGCTCCATCAACTCCATCCAGTTTTGGCATGTTTACAATTGCCCATTTTCCTGACTGATCCTCTGCCGCCTGAATGGATGACATGATCCAGCATCCATTGATCACTCCTGCTGTTTTTCCGTCATTCATAGAGGCAATATACTGATCCCAGTCCGTATACTCGGCAATAATACCCTCATCAACTAATTTTTTATAAACTTCCATTGTCTTTTTTAACGCTTCATTGTCTGCAATATGAACCTTTCCGTCAACAATTGGTGAGGCTCCTGCCGACTGCAGCATTTCCATAAGTAATTCGGATCCCCCGGAGGAAGCGATCATTGGCACTCCATTCGCCTCTACTACTTTTTTTGCAAGTTCCTCAAACTGTGACCATGTAGTATCCTTAAAATCGTCAACCGTAAGACCTGCCGCCTCTACCATATCCGAACGAATTGCCATAATCGTTGCACCATTATCAAAAGGAAGTCCATAATTTTTTCCCTCTGCCGTGGAATCTGCAAGTTTTCCCTCTGTAAACTGTGAAAAATCAATTCCGGAATCTGTTAATTCTGTAAAAATTCCAGGAAAATTGGCAATATTTTTATGGAATGAATAATCCTGCATCAGAAAAATATCCGGTAAAGTACTGTAATCTCCTGACGTTGCAGCTGTAATCAGCTTTGTCTCAATATCATTATAAATATTTTCCTGAATATCCAGTTTAAAATCTGGATGGTCTTTCTGATAAATCTTTTCTGCCTGTTCCATGGCATAAATATTAAAAGTGGGATCCCAGCACCATACCGTAAGTGTTTCATCTCCATTTTCATTTGTTTCTGCGGAAACACTCTGCGTATCCTCATTACTGTTCGTAACATTTTCTTTTTCGTTCGTGTTTCCTTCATTTTGGTTCCCACCACATCCGGCAAGCACAGATACTGTCATAGTTGCTGCCAACATGAATCCCAATGCTTTTTTCTTCATAAAAAATACCTCCCTGCAAAAATTATTATTTTTTTATTTTATAAAATATGACGGTATGATACCACTCATAAATTATCAATAGTTACATTGTCTCATTCAACCACCGCATTTCTCCTGGTTCTAGTGTCAACCTTACGATAAAATCGCCATTGATATACAGATCTGTCTGACATTCTTTTCCTGAATTATTTATGACAGCTATTTTTTGCGTTTTCTGAAAAACAGTGACCTCAGTATCTACATTTGTTACGTAATATCGTTTCATCTCCTGTTCCATTCCCGCTGCATAATAAATTGCACGAAGCAGAATACGGCAGTTCTGAGGGGAATACGGCAATCCTGCAAAGTAAACACCGTGACCTTTTCCGTATTGATTAACAACCAGCTGGCTGTATTCTCCATCCATTGCAAGAATCTGATAATGATCTCCCTGCGCATAAATGCGGGTCGTACCTTCTCCGAAATCAATATCCCCTTCAATATCTTCCAAGATAAAATGCTGCGGATTTTTCTCGTTATATTTATCTGTACTTAGTGAAAAACCCATCTCACGATCTACACCAAGCACATCCGCCAGCTGGAAAAATCTTCCCTGATGCTGATATGCTGTCGGTTCTCCTACTCCGATAAATCCACCACCTTCATCCACAAACTGTCTTAACGTTGTTACAACTGCTTCATCAATCCAATTTTCAGCTCCACTGAATGACGTATATGCATCTCCAACATTGATGATCACCCTGATATCTTTTGGGATTCCTTTTTTCACATCATCAAAAGAGATAAATTCCACATCAAACGGCATTCCACTCAGACATTCCAGCACTCCCTCTGCAGAATAAGTTTCTCTGTGCCATATTGCATGATGCACCTGGTTTGACATCCATTTCCGCAAACCTCCCCAACAGTTTAAAACTGCTACTTTAAATGGTGCAACATAAGATTTCGTCCCGTTCATATTTTCATGTATCTGTCTGAATTCCCCGACAACACTTTGAATCTCTTCTATAAATCCAGGCCATTCACTGGCCAATTTTAAATATCCGCCATATCCGATGCGGTCAAGCGGAGAACGTAAAATTGCCCTTCTCGCTTTCATCCAGTTGTCCTTTGCCTCCCCTATGGGATCTCCGCCTTCTCCAAACACGTCGGGGAAAAAATATGGCAAAAGCCTTCCTTCTGTATATTTAACCCCTTTTATATCTGAAATCATACGGAGTGTCACACCACTGCCAACAGAACCAACTACTGCATCCAGACCAATTTCTGCAAAATATTTTCCGTATGGTTCCGTCCCTATCCAATGATCTCCCAAAAACATCATCGCTTCTTTTCCATAGGAATGAACAATATCTACAAGTTCCTTGGCAAGCGCACAAACTTCCTGCTGCTGGAATTCAATAAAATCCTTAAACTCACGACTTGGCACACGGAACATGCTGTTGTGATATCCCTGATCCACAATAAATTCCGGTCTGAATTTATACCCTGCCCACTTTTCAAATTTCTCTAATATGTATGGACTTACACTTGCACTATATCCAAACCATTCTACAAATTTTTCACGTTTTTTATCATCAAAGGTAAGTGTAAACTGGTGAAAAAAAGTCGTAAATCTTACCACGTCGATCTGCGGGTTTTCTTCACACCAGCGTTTTAATTTTTCTTTTACGTACTTCTGGGTTTTCGGCTGCCGCACATCATATGTCAGTTGATGTGGTGTATCTTTCCAATCATTTGTAATAAAATTATACATATGTACAGGATCCCATATTAAAAATGCCAGAAAACTTACCGTATATTCATGATAAGGAATGGTTTTTATTTCAACTTCTTCCCGTTCTTTTTTAAATTCCCAGTCATCGACAGAAACCACTTCACCCGTTGTGCGATCAATTACTTCCCACCATCTTTTTGGATCATCCAACGTATTGACTTTTAACTGCTGTGTATGAAATCCTTCCATCAATCTTATGCATAGTTTTTCACTTCTTGCAGTTACACGATTGCTGATCAGGTATTCCTGTTGAATCTCTTCCGGATTTTGCTCGGCCCAGGCATTATCCTTTCTGGTCGTATAATACGTTGCATATTTCTTTACCGGCTCATTCAATAACGCATCCGGCATCTCCGTTCCGTCACAGTCACGCAATGCATCTGCTCCAAGAAGATTTTTCAATCGTATAGTTTCCTCGACAATGTCTGCATCGGTCGGCAATGTCAGTCTGCCTGTTTGTTTTGTCATTCCCGTCTTCTCCTTTCTTGTCTCATCACCTGATGTCTTTAAGTATATCTGTCTGCATCAACTGCTTCAATTTTTATGTTGCTCTAATTTTTATATATCTTGCTTTATGCTCAATAAAATATTTGCATTTATCATAAATTACTGTATACTTGCAATAAGAAACCCTATTTAATTGCTATTTTATTCATCAGTTTCACAACATTATTTTAGTAATATTGCGGTTTTAATCTATAAGATATAAAATTTGATACAACAGGAAGATAATACAAATGAGTAATGAATTAATTAATTTTGAGTACAAAGGAGTACCCGATCCGGATTTTAAACTTCGTTATATTTCTATTTCTAAATACGAAGGGGATTGGCAAAGCCACCCTCACACCCATCAGTTTTCTGAACTTTTCTATGTTATCAGTGGAAAAGGTGTATTTTACATTGAAAATGATACGGTTTCTGTATGTGCAGACGATCTGATAATCATAAATCCACATATTGAACACACGGAAAAAACGATGTCAAACGATCCTATGACCTATATTGTATTTGGTGTAGAAGGGCTCGCTTTCTATTTTAATTCCCAAAACGCTGCTAACCCAAAAGGATACAGCTACTATAATTATGGTTCCGCCAAAACACACTTTATTAATTTTTCCCAGATTATGATAAAAGAGTTTAATGCAAGAAAGCCAGGTTTTGAAGCAATCTGTCATGGTCTCCTACAGGTTTTGCTTGTTTATATTACACGCGAACAGCATCTTTCTGTCATATCTGATACCACTTTGCAAATATCAAAGGAATGTTTTGTTGCGAAAAAATATATTGATGCTAATTATGCAAAAAATATTACTTTAGATCTGCTCGCTGAAATCACCCATATCAACAAATTTTATTTATCACATTCTTTTACGGAGTATGTTGGAACATCCCCCATCAATTACCTGATGGAAACCAGACTCGCTGCAAGCAAAGAACTATTGCTCAGCTCCAGTCGCTCGATTGCAGAAGTTGCATCCAGCACAGGTTTTTCATCACAGTCGTATTTTTCGCAGATTTTCCGAAAGAATACAGGTATGTCACCCCTGCAATACCGTAAACTGAAACAAACAGATTCGAAAACCATGCAGGATGATTCCTATTATATTTGAAAATTTTATAGAAACATATAGACTTAATTGATCATTTCATGCACAAAATGATACACATTTTCTTTATTACGACAAAACAAAAAAATCCGCCAAAGCCCCACTGCATAGAAATGCAGTCCCAGTCTTTGACGGATTTTCTTATTCATTGATTTTCATTTTATTTCTGGTTAATATAGTTGACCAGTCCCTCACAGTCAATAATTTTCTGCATGAACGGCGGGAACGCCTGACCCTGATATGAGGTACCCTTTGTCACATCCGTGATCACTCCTGTGTCAAAGTTGACTTCCACTTCGTCCCCGGCTTCGATCTCTTTTGCCGCCTGCGGACATTCAATGATCGGAAGTCCGATATTGATCGCATTACGGTAAAAAATACGTGCAAATGTCTCTGCAATAACACAGCTTACTCCGGCTGCCTTTATAGAAATCGGAGCATGCTCTCTGGATGAACCGCATCCAAAGTTTTTATTTGCCACCATGATATCTCCAGCTTTGACATTTTTCACGAAATCTTTATCGATATCTTCCATGCAATGCAATGCCAGTTCCTTCGGATCAGAAGAATTTAAGTATCTTGCCGGAATGATGACATCGGTATCTACGTTGTCTCCGTATTTGAATACATGACCTTTTGCTGCTTTCATGTTTACTCTCCTTTTTCTTAAACCTATGCTACTTCATCCGGTCCGGAAAGTTTTCCGGTAATCGCACTTGCTGCCGCTACTGCCGGGCTGGCAAGATAAATCTCAGACTCCACATGTCCCATTCTTCCTACGAAGTTACGGTTTGTGGTGGAAACGCAGCGCTCATGCTCTGCAAGAATTCCCATATAACCGCCAAGGCAAGGTCCACAGGTCGGTGTGCTCACGACTGCACCAGCCTCGATAAAGGTCTTAAGCAGTCCTTCTTCCATTGCATCAAGGTAAATCTTCTGTGTTGCCGGGATCACGATCACACGCAATCCTTTTGCTACTTTTTTGCCTTTTAAAATAGATGCTGCCACACGCAGGTCATCCATTCTTCCATTTGTACAGGAGCCGATCACTACCTGGTCGATCTTGATGTCACCGACCTCGTCGATCGTCTTTGTGTTCTCCGGAAGGTGTGGGAATGCAACGGTTGGCTTTAAAGTACTAAGGTCGATCGTATAAGTCTCCTCGTACTCTGCATCCTCATCTGCCTCGTAGACAACATATGGACGTTTGGAATGTGCTTCCATATATTCCTTTGCAAGATTATCTACCGGAAAAATACCATTTTTTCCGCCTGCTTCGATTGCCATGTTTGCGATTGTAAAACGGTCATCCATAGAAAGGCAGGAAATGCCGTCCCCAACAAATTCCATTGATTTGTAGAGCGCACCGTCCACACCAATCATTCCGATGATATGTAAAATGATGTCTTTTCCGCTGATCCATTTTGCCGGTTTGCCGGTCAGGACAAATTTGATCGCTGCCGGGACTTTAAACCATGCTTTTCCGGTTGCCATACCAGCCGCCATATCCGTACTGCCGACTCCGGTGGAAAATGCACCCAGCGCACCGTAGGTACAGGTGTGGGAATCCGCACCGATAATGACATCGCCTGCCACGGTAAGACCTTTCTCCGGCAGCAGTGCATGCTCTATTCCCATCTCTCCTACATCAAAATAATTTGTAATATCATGCCGGCATGCAAACTCTCTGACGCATTTACAATGCTGTGCAGATTTGATATCCTTATTCGGCACGAAGTGATCTAATACAAGTGCGATCTTATCCTTATCAAAGACACCGTCCACCTTCATTTTATCCATTTCATGAATCGCTACCGGTGAAGTAATGTCGTTGCCTAAAACCAGATCCAAATCTGCCTCAATAAGCTGTCCGGCACTGACTGATGGAAGTCCTGCATGAGCTGCAAGGATTTTCTGTGTCATCGTCATCCCCATGGGTATATCCTCCTAAAAAATTAAAATCTGTGTCAGGAATGGTGTGTGCCCGTTCCCGTTTTTTGTGTGATGTGTGTGTAGAACAACATTCGCTGTCCTATCTGTATGTTATTCTAACACAGGTGTTACTATAATAAAAATACATATTAAATATATTTACCATAACTAAACTTCATGGTATAATGAGAAAAATTATCGATGTATCCAGTATCAGAAAGGAATTTTATCATGAACCAGAATTTATCATCTTATCGGATTTTTTATACCGTTGCAAATACCGGCAACATTTCAAAGGCTGCCAAAGAACTCTACATCAGCCAGCCTGCCATCAGTAAATCCATCCAGAAATTAGAGGAAGGTGTCGGCTGCAAGCTGTTTTCCCGAAGTTCGCGCGGCGTTGTCTTAACCGATGAGGGAAAACTGCTCTACGACCATGTGAGCAGTGCCTTTGAGACTTTAACCCTCGGTGAGGAAAAATTAAAACGTTCCATTGAGCTCGGTGTCGGACACTTAAAGATCGGTGTCAGCGCAACCCTCTGTAAATATCTGCTGCTTCCTTATTTGCAGGAATTTATAAGACAGAACCCGCATGTCTCTATCTCCATCACCTGCCAGTCGACCAACGAGACACTTGAACTGCTCGAGGACAATAAGATCGATATCGGTCTGGTAGGAAAACCGGATAATTTAAAAAATATCCATTTTGATTTTCTCGAAGAGATCGAAGATATCTTTGTCTGCACCAAAGACTATCTGCGGAATTTGCGCACGCGCGGCGTCCACAAGGATCAGATCCTTACAAACTCAACACTGATGCTGCTCGATAAAAACAATATGACACGCCAATATATCGACGACTATCTTTCTGACAACCAGATTCAGGTCAAGGAATCCATCGACATCTCCAGCATGGATCTTCTGATCGACTTTGCCCGTATCGGTGTCGGCGTTGCCTGCGTCATCAAAAGTTTTGTAAAAGAGGATCTCGCCTCCGGCGCCTTAGTGGAGATTCCGCTTGGCATCCCAATCCATAAGCGTGAGGTCGGTTTTGCCTATAAAACAACGACAAAACCTTCCAAAACACTTGGGGAATTTATCCGGTTTTATAAAAACTTTTAACAGATACAATATAATAGAATGCACGCTCCGCGAACATTCTATTATCATGAACTATACAGCCAGGTTGGCAAAGCGAATTGGCTCAATAAACTTTATTTCTTTTCAAAACTATATAGCCATATTCGCAAAGCCAACTGGCTCAATAAACTTTACTTTTTCTCAAAACTATACAGCCAGTTGGCTTTTAAGAAGTAAATCAAAAAGATCACCGAACTGATTGACCAGGTCAGCGGGTACGCCCAGAAGATGACCTGGATTTTCGGGATAAAATGCACGGTAACCGTGATGTATGTAATTCTTATGATGCACCAGGATGCAAGCATGACAAACATTGGCACGGTAGATTTTCCCGCACCGCGCATGATACCGGCGATACAGTGCGAAAATGCCAGAAAGCAATAAAAAAATGCTTCTATATGTGCCTGTCTGGTCGCAAATTCAACAACCTGCGCTTCATTGTTAAATGCCGCTGCAAGCTGCGGGATCGCAAAAAATACGATCACACCGACAACTTCTGCAAGCAGTGTCGAACAGGTAATGCCAAAATACGCACCTTTTTTTGCCCTGTCATACTGTTTTGCGCCGAGATTCTGCCCGATGAACGTTGTGAGCGACATTGCAAAACAGGTGATCGGCAAAAATGCAAATCCTTCTATTTTCGAATAAACACCACATCCCGCAACTGCCATCACACCAAATTTGTTAATATTCGTCTGCACGATGATATTGGCAAATGAAATGATGGAGTTCTGCATACCGGACGGCAGTCCGATTCCGATGATCTGTCCCAACATTCCCTTATGAAAACGGATCTGTGAGATCTGTACCTGATAGACATCTTTGGTGCGCATCAGACGGAGCATACATAAAAATGCGCTGGAAAACTGCGAGATGATCGTCGCAAGTGCCGCAGCACCAACGCCAAATCCCAGTAACCCGACAAACAATAAATCCAGTACGATATTTACGATCGATGAGAAGATCAGATAATAAAGCGGATGTCTGCTGTCCCCGACCGCCTGCAAGATTCCCATCACGATATTATACATGACAAATGCGACCGATCCCGCAAAATATACCCTGAAATATACAATGGAGTTTGGCAGCACCGACTCCGGCGTTCCCATCAAAACGAGAATCTGGGGTGCCAATATCATTCCGACCGCTGTCAGGATACAGCCGGACACCAGACCAAATGCAATATTGGTATGTACTGCTTTTTTCAAACCTTCATAATCCGCCGCGCCGAAATATTTTGAGATAACGACTCCGGCACCGACTGCGATTCCATTGAAAAATCCAACCATCAGAAAAATCAGACTGCCGGAAGAACTGACGGCTGCAAGTGCATCACTGCCAAGAAAATTACCGACGATCAGGGAATCGGCGGTATTGTATAACTGCTGAAACAGGTTTCCTAAGAAGAGAGGGATTGCAAATGACACAATCCCCTTCCAGATGGAACCCTCTAATAAGTTTGTTCCTTTTTTCATCTTATTTCATTACAATATTGACAATTCTTCCCGGAACATAAATCTCTTTTACAATGTTTCCGGTCAGTTTATCTGCGATAGATTCTTTTGCCTTTGCAATCACATCCTCTTTTGCATCATTTCTGCCGATTGCCAATGTTCCTTTCGTTTTTCCGTTAATCTGTACTGCGATCTCAACTGTGTTTTCGACTGTTTTTGCCTCGTCAAACTCCGGCCATTTCTGCTGATATACATAACCTGTTCCGCCGATAATCTGCCAGAGTTCCTCTGTAATGTGCGGAGCAACCGGGTTTAAGAGAATTAAGAGTGTCTCATACTCACCCTTTGTCACAGCATTTTTCTTATAGAACTCATTGATCAGAGCCATCATCGCTGCGATTGCGGTATTGTATTTCAGGTTCTCATAATCGCTGCTGACTTTTTTGATCGTCTGGTGCATCTTTGTCTCAAGCTCTTTGGAATATCCAGTCTCTTCTGTCATGATATCCTGTAATTTCCATACACGCTCTAAGAAACGACGGCATCCCTTAACGCCATCCTCAGACCAGGATGCGCTTAAATCAAATGCTCCGATGAACATCTCATAAGTTCTTAAGGTATCTGCACCGTACTCTCTTACGATATCATCCGGATTTACGACATTTCCTCTGGATTTTGACATCTTCTCACCGTTCTCACCGAGGATCATACCGTGGGAAGTACGTTTCTGGTAAGGCTCCGGACATGGAACTACTTTCTCATCATAGAGGAATTTGTGCCAGAATCTGGAATATAACAGATGGAGTGTTGTATGCTCCATACCACCGTTGTACCAGTCTACCGGCATCCAGTATTTTAATGCCTCCGGACTAGCCAGTGCCTCATCATTGTGCGGATCGGTGTATCTTAAGAAATACCAGGAAGATCCAGCCCACTGCGGCATAGTATCTGTCTCTCTCTTTGCAGGGCCTCCACAGCAAGGACAGGTCGTATTTACCCAGTCTGTCATGGCTGCAAGCGGTGACTCTCCGTTGTCAGTCGGCATGTAACTCTCTACCTCAGGAAGCATCAGTGGCAGCTCGCTCTCATCGATCGGCACATAGCCGCATTTATCGCAGTGAACAATCGGGATCGGCTCACCCCAGTAACGCTGACGGGAGAATACCCAGTCTCTTAATTTATAGTTAGTCTTTGCGGTACCAATGCCTTTTTCCTCTAAGAATGCGATCATTTTTGCCTTTGCATCCTTTACTTCCAGTCCGTTTAAAAACTCAGAATTGATCAGAACACCGGTTGCAACGTCCGTAAATGCTGCTTCGTTGATATCAACTTCCTCGCCGTTCTTTGCAACGACCTGTACCATTGGGATATTGAATTTCTTTGCAAATTCCCAGTCTCTCTCATCATGTGCCGGTACCGCCATGATCGCACCGGTTCCGTAAGACATTAATACATAATCGGAAATCCAGATCGGGATCTCTTTTCCGGTTACCGGATTGACTGCCATAAGACCGTCGATTTCCACACCAGTCTTGTCTTTTGCAAGCTCAGAACGTTCAAAGTCAGATTTCTTTGCGGCTTCCTCGCGGTATGCCGCGATGGCATCCCAGTTCTTTAATTCATCTTTGTATTTGTCAATAATCGGATGTTCCGGGGAAACTACCATATAAGTAGCACCAAATAATGTATCGCAGCGTGTCGTGTAAACACGGAGTTTGTCCTCTTTTCCGGCGATCGCAAAGTCTACCTCTGCACCCTGTGATTTACCGATCCAGTTTTTCTGGGAAACCTTGACACGTTCGATATAATCTACATCATTTAATCCCTCTAACAGCTTCTCAGCATAATCGGTGATCTTTAACATCCACTCGCTCTTTACCTTGCGGACAACCGGAGCACCACAGCGCTCGCAGACACCGTTTACAACTTCCTCGTTTGCCAGGCCTACTTTACAGGAAGTACACCAGTTGATCGGCATCTCTTTTTTGTAAGCAAGTCCTGCTTTAAACAGTTTTAAGAAAATCCACTGTGTCCATTTGTAATAACTCGGATCTGTAGTGTTGATCTCTCTGTCCCAGTCAAAAGAATAGCCCAAAGAATGAAGCTGCTCTTTGAAACGCTTTACGTTATTCTCGGTTACAATCTTCGGATGGATCTTATTTTTGATCGCATAGTTCTCAGTCGGAAGTCCGAATGCATCCCATCCCATCGGATACAGTACGTTATAGCCCTGCATTCTGCGCTTTCTTGCTACGATATCAAGTGCTGTATAAGGTCTCGGATGACCTACATGAAGTCCCTGTCCTGACGGATATGGGAATTCTACCAGTGCATAATATTTTGGTTTGCTGTAGTCGTCTGTCGCAGCAAAAGCCTTATTGTCATCCCAGACTTTCTGCCATTTTTTCTCAACGACTTTGTGATTGTAAAGTTCTGACATATAATCCTCCTTGTTTTTCGAAGAAAAATGCGACTGCCCTTGCAGGAGCAGAGGATTTCCCTCCTTGTTTTGCGGAGCAAAATCCGAGTCCTTTGACGAGGAGAGGATTTTCCTCCTTGTTTTGCGGAGCAAAATCCGAGCCCTATGGCGAGGAGAGGATTTTCCTCCTTGTTTTTGCGAAAAAAAACTCCGTCTCCGAAGATATGCTTTTAAAATTGCACATCCTCTTAGAGACGAAGTCTATCTTACTCCGTGGTACCACTCTAATTCGTATTCTTTTGATTTCATTTCCCATCTGTCAATATTTAAAATCCATCTGCTCATCTGTCAGATCAATTTTAACATGAAAACAAGACAATACGCTCTTATGATCCTTAACGCGGACAACACGCTTTTGCTTACACACTATAAACCTGACTGATAGCTTGGGCAAAAGGACTCAAAGGCGAGTTGGGAATTTTTCTTTACTGTCTCGCAGCATCCGGCAGCTCTCTGAAAAATAAAAAATTCTTACTATTCCTTATCAAAGTCTGATGTATTTTATTCACAACATGATTTATTTTATCATATACCATGGTTTTGTCAAGTACCAACCGCCCTGCCGGAAACGTTTCCTCCAGCTGTCATAAAAGTTTTTCTGATACCGGTTCACAAGTTCTTAAGGTAAAAAAAGAACCATCATATGAAATGTACCACATGATGATTCTTTCTTTTATCTTTCCAACAATAAATCTATACTCTAAAGTATAATATCCATTGTCTCATTACTCAGCTAAAAATTAGTTGTTGATCAGTTTGTCCTCTTCGTTGTTCCAGCTGTACAGTTTACGGATCTCTTTACCAACCTGCTCTGATGGATGCTCTGCAGCTTTCTTTCTCATAGCCTTGAAGTGAACCTGACGTCCTGCAGGAGACATATCAAGTAAGAAATCTTTTGCAAATGTACCATCCTGGATATCGGAAAGGATCTGTTTCATCGCTTTCTTTGTATCCTCTGTGATGATCTTCGGTCCTGTGATGTAATCACCATACTCTGCTGTGTTGGAGATAGAATATCTCATTCCCTCGAAACCTGACTGGTAGATTAAGTCTACAATCAGTTTCATCTCATGGATACACTCGAAGTATGCATTTCTTGGGTCATAACCAGCTTCGCATAATGTCTCAAAACCAGCCTGCATTAATGCACAAACACCACCGCAGAGAACTGCCTGCTCTCCGAAAAGGTCTGTCTCTGTCTCGGTACGGAATGTTGTCTCAAGAACACCAGCTCTTGCTCCGCCGATACCAAGTGCATATGCTAATGCAAGATCCTGTGCTTTTCCTGTTGCATCCTGCTCAACAGCGATCAGACAAGGTGTTCCTTTTCCAACCTGATACTCAGAACGTACGGTATGTCCCGGAGCTTTTGGAGCGATCATGGTAACATCTACATCCTTTGGAGGTACGATACATCCGAAATGAATATTGAAACCATGTGCGAACATTAACATGTTGCCTGCCTCAAGGTTTGGCTCGATATCTTTTTTGTACATATCTGCCTGTTTCTCATCGTTGATTAAGATCATGATGATGTCGGCTTTCTTTGCTGCCTCTGCTGTTGTATATACTTCAAATCCCTGTTTCTCAGCTTTTGCCCAGGATTTGCTTCCCTCATAAAGACCAATGATAACATGGCATCCTGAATCTTTTAAGTTTAATGCATGTGCATGTCCCTGACTGCCGTAGCCGATGATTGCGATCGTCTTTCCGTCTAACAGTGAAAGGTTACAGTCTTCCTGATAAAATATTTTTGCTGCCATAATTAATTTCCTCCAGTTTTGGTTTCTTAATAAAAAATATGTATTTGCATATTCTTATCTGCTTATTTTGTTATAATGATACTCTTTTGCCGTCTTCGTCTAACATAACGACATCGGAAATGCCTCTCGACAATCCGGTCAGTCCGGTTCGCGCAAGTTCTAAAATCTCATATCCGGACAGAAGATCTAAAAATGCATCCAGCTTGTCCTGATGGCCTGTCAATTCGATCACCATCGAATCGTGGGTTACATCCACAACTTTTCCATGAAAGATCTCGGTTACATTTAAGATTGGCTGACGTTCTGTATCTTTCGCACGAATCTTTACTAAGATCAGCTCTCTCGTCACGGATGAACCATTTTCAAGTTTTTTGATGTCTACAACATCTTCCAGCTTCGCAAGCTGTTTTTCAATCTGCTCTAAGATCTGTTCATCGCCGGTCGCGACAATCGTAATCCTTGTATATCTCGGATCTGCGGTCACGCCGGAAGAAAAACTGTCAATGTTGTAACCTCTTCTGCTGAAAAGTCCTGAAATATGACTTGTCACGCCCGGGTTATTCTCCACTAATAGAGATAATACCTGTTTTCTCATTCTGCATCTCCAATAGTTTAATACTTTAATCACACATCACACTAAAGCTATGATATCACATCGAAATATTTTGTCAATAAACAATTTTTCATCTGCCCGAAATCATAGTCGATTTTCAGAAAAATTTTGCGGTAATAATCCATATGACCGCTGCTGCCACAAACCAGATGCCAATCTGCCGTATCCTTTTTTCTGCATTCAGATCACCTCTCTGGTCTTTTCTCGTGCACGCCCCCGGCACAACTGTCATAAGAAGTCCTGTCAAAAGTAATACCATTCGAATCAGTAACATTTTAAGCTCCTTCGTGTGGGATCAGATCATGATCTCCGTGTTTTCCTTGCTCTTTTCAATGACATGGTTCAGTTTACGGAACGGTATCGCAATAAGAAGTCCAATGACCAGCGAAACGACCAGATAAATTGCAAGTTTTCCAACATAGATCCAGTAGTTCATCTGATAAATTCCACCGATTGTCTCTCTCATGGCATTCATTCCATACGGGAATGGCAGATATTTATAAAGTGACTGGTATACCTGCGGTAATGTCTCAATCGGGAATGTTCCGCCCGCACCGGCAACCTGGATAACCATAACAACGATTGCAAGTGCCTCACCGACATTTCCAAATGCAACGGTAAGCGAGTAAATAAACAGCGTAAATACAAAACTGCTGACTGCTCCGGCAAGCCAGAACAGGAATGGATTATGACACTGTATCCGCACATAAAACAAATCTCCAAGCACCGTGATCAGTGTCTGTGTCTGCCCTATCAGGAAAAACAGGATATAGCGCCCGAAATATGCCTGATATGGTTTTATATCCGTGATGCCCTCTTCCGGTTCTACTTTCACATGAATAATCGCAACCAGAATCAGCGCACCTACCCACAATGCCAGAATCGTATAAAACGGAGCCATGGCAGAGCCATAATTTTCAATCTCATAAATTCCGACAGTGTCAAGATTTACCGGAGAAGAGATGAAACTGCCCAGCTGCTGTGGATCTGTCTCTAATATCTCCATAAACTGTTGATACTGTTCATCCTGTCTCAATGTGGTGAAATCCGCGATGATCTGCGTCAGTTTATTATATAACTCCTGCGCCATTTCTAAAGAATCATATAAATCTGCACTTCCCCTTGAGAGCGTGTCCTCGTATTTTGACAGCACCTTTTCCACATCGCCAAAATCCGCATTGATTCCGTTTAAAATCGATGTCGTTGCGATCATGGAATTCTGCATTGCATTCATCGTGGAATCAAGCTGTGGTTTTACGGTATACTCAAACATATGCTGCAGCGCATCCAGAGCCGTCTTACAATTTTCAATCTCGGTTGTAATCTGTCCTTTTAAGGTATTGATATCCTCCGCTGTGGCAGTTCCGTTTTCTGCAAGTCCGTTCAGTTCAAGTTCAATCATCTTTAACTGGTCACGCACACCCTGGATCTGCATTCTTGTCTCGTCATCTGCTGGCCCCTCCCAGCTTGAAACCGAGTCATTAAACATTTTTTCCAGATAAGGCACTACGGATATTGTCGCATTCAGTCCGTTTCCTGCCGCATCTTCGTATTTTCCCAGTTTTTCCATGTCATTTTGTATCACCATGGACACATTATTCAGGCTGTTCTCAACCAGATCAAAACTGTATGTAACCATCTGGGTAACCGTATCCGTCGTTGCATTTCCGGCAAGTATCAGACTTTCCATGCTGTTTATCGTGTCCTGACCTGTAGAAACCATGGAATCAAGTCCCGGAAGCATGACCTGGCTTGTTGCGACGATACTCTGTGCAGAATTTAAAATACTTGCAAATGAATTTAAGATGTTGATGTAGCTCTGCAGATCACCGCTTACATCGTTTAACCGCTGCGTAATTGTATCCGCAAGTGAACCTCCGTCAACATCGTTTCCCGCAACTGCATCCCCGACCTGCATCATTGCCTCCGCAAGTGTGCTCACGAAGCTTGCATTCACCTGTTCCTGAACAGACGTTTTGGCTTTTGAGGTAATCTTCGGCGCTATCGCATTTTTCTTTTCATTTTCATAATAAATAATATCCGGGTGTTCGATCTGTCCACCAAGGAAGCTGATCATCTCCTCCGTAAAATCATCCGGAATCACAAGAGCCGCATAATATTCACCGCTGTATACACCATCCACCGCCTCGTCGGATGTCTCAGTAAATACCCATCCCATAACCTTGTTTTCCTGTAACGCTTCAACAACGGATGAACCGATATTGACAGAAATACCCGCCACCGTTACACCTTCATCTTCTGATACCACTGCAACCTTCAGGTTTGAAGTCGAACTTTCACCATACGGATCCCAGTTTGAAAATATATTAAACCATGCATAGAGGCATGGAATCACACAAAGTCCCATGATAACCACAACCGCAACCACGTTCTGGAAAATCCGTTTCACATCGGAGATAAAGATTTTAAATATATTTTTCATTCTGTTTTCTCCTTTGTATCACTCTCTGTTATTTTGGGTATCTCTGCCTCGGAATTAAACTTTTCATCTAATTTCTGAATGGCATTCTTAATATTTTCCTCTACTTCGTCAAGCTGTTTTCCCATAAGAACATCCACAGCTTTATCCTCTTCATCCCGCAGTTCGTTTAGCTTCTCCTGCAGGTTATAATCTACATACTCTACAAGGATCAGATAAGTTGCAAGTGCAAATAATGATACGATCCATAAAATCAGGAAAACCACCTTGTTACTGTCTGTCCAGAATAACAGGATCAAAAATATAGGCGGAATGATCGCAATACATTTGAGTCCGATCTTGATCCGTTTCTGATTCTGCAAATGGATATTCTGTTCATATGCAACGAGTTTTCCATACATTTCCTCGTATCTGCTTTTTTCTTCCATTCTTCTCTCTCCAATTCTGCTATCTATAAAAAAGACTTGCTTTTCACGCTTTGCTTCCGCTACATCATTTTTGTATCTTCCATTCGTTTTTCCACAAAGTGATTCAGTTTCACAAACGGAATACGGATTACAAGTCCGATCAGAAGTCCAACTACCGCAAAGATCATCAGTTCCGCCAGATTCTTCATATAATCGCTTCCATACATACCACCGATCGTCTCACGCATGGCATTGATCGCATATGGGAACGGGAAAAATATGTAGATATTCCGGTAAACTGCCGGTAAAAGTTCAATTGGGAACGTTCCGCCGGATCCCGCAATCTGAATTACCATGATCACAACCGCAAGTGCCTTACCCACATCACCGAATGAAAGGGCAAGTGAATAGATCAATAGTGTAAATGTAACGCTGGCAAGCGATGCCACCAGCCAGAACCACCCCGGATATAAAATCTGACAATGCAGGATATAGATATCTCCTAATACAATGATCAGTGCCTGTAACTGTCCCATCACAAAAAACAGCAGATATCTTCCAAAAAAGAGCTGATAGGATTTTACATTTTTCAGATTTTTCGGTTCTGCCTTCACCTTGATCAGCGCGACGAGAATCGTTCCTCCAACCCAGATCGCAAGAATCGTGTAAAACGGAGTCATTGCCGAGCCATAGTTTGGAATCGGATAAACCTCCTCTGTCGTAACCAGCACCGGCTGGGAGAAAAACTCACCATATCCTTCCGGATCGCCCTTCATGAACTCCATAAATGCCTGTACTTTTTCATCATCCTCAACCGAATTTAACCGGTCTAACAGCTTCGTTAATTTTTCACTCACACCATCGATAACCGTCTGAATCTGTTCTAAACTGTCATTTGCTCCTGTAGCGGTCGTCTCAATGCCGGAAAATACAGAACTCATATCTCCTAACGTGTCATCTAGTCTTGTCAGAATATCTGATACATTGTTCAACATCTGACTCATGCTGTCGATCACATTATCTAACTGTGGAACCAGGCTTGTCGTATACATTTCCTGCATATTTGTGATTGCCTGTGAACAGGTGGTGAGAACCTGCGTCATATCCGACAACGATTTGTTGATTGCATCCGCAACCATACTGCCCGATACCTGTGTATTGATTGTATCCGTCTGGGAATCTCCGGAGAATCCCATTGCGATCTGATTAATGCTGCTGATCGCTTTTTCAATATCTGTTGCCCCGCCATTGATCGATTCAATCGTCTCAATGATTTTCTGAATGACGGTACGGTCTGCATCCGACACGCTATCTTCAACGACCACTTTTTTTAAATGTTCCTGCAAACGGTTCAGTTCCCGCTGCAGTTCCACTGCATCCAGTGCTGCCTGATTCAGACTGTCTGCCGTCTGCTGTGCATCCCCGGCAAGATTCGTCGCATTGATACTCCCCTGAATTTTATTCATAGAATCATTGATGCTTGTCATGGTCTGGTTCACATTTTCACTGAATGATTTTAAGGATGTCTTTGTATCATCCAGGCTGCTTCTCGCCGTACCAAAACTCTTTGCACCGTCGGATACCTTGTCACTGAGTCCCGGGATGCTGCCTTTCGCCTCTGCAACTGCCTGGGAAAGTTCCGAATTTCCGGCAATGAACGTATCGATCATTTTACTGTAACCGATCAGATTTTCATTCAGATTTTCCAGTTTATTCTGAAAATAAGCAAACTTATCGTTCTCTTCCATCTGTTCGGAAATATGATTTGTCTGCTCAAATATATTGCTTGTAAGTACTTCTATGAACTGCTCATTGATGCTCTGTTTTAAGGTGGACACCGCAGAATCCGTAATCTTTGTCGCCACGGCATTCTTTTTTTCATTTTCATAATAAGAGATGGTCGGTCCCTTAAAATCTTCACGAAATACATTATACATACTGTATGTAAAGTCAGAGCTGATGATGACCGCTGCATAATATTCGCCGCTGTATACACCCTCTAAAGCCGCATCTTTTGTATCTGTAAACACCCATCCGATCTTATCATTTTCCTTCAAACTCTCAATGACCGAATCGCCCATATTAACAGTAGTTCCGTCATCCATCTGGTAACCTGTATCCTCTGTGGCTACTGCAATCTTGATATTTTTGGTATTTGCGTACGGATCCCAGTTTGAGTATATATTAAACCACGCATACAACGAAGGTATGATACAAAGACCGATCGCGATCACCAGCGCAAAAGGATTCCGCACCAGTCTCTTCATATCTCCGCTAAAAATACGCCATATATTTTTCATGCCTCACAAGCTCCTTAACTCATCCATATTCTTTCATAGAGCAAAAGTCCCTATTATCGGGGAGATTATACCATCCGAAATATTGATTGTCAAATTTACCCAGCTGTCCTTTTCACTCTGTATCCCCAAATATTTCGCCATCCATTTCAAAAATATACTGCATGTGAACTTCCGTTCCATCCTCAAATAAAAGTCTGCGCAGATAAGTATCTATTTTCCGTATCCTGCCACGATGCGTAACATAAGCCCCACCGGCTTTCTTTTCATCCGGCACAAAATAAGTAACCATAATCTCCGGCTTTTCCGAAAAATATTCCTGTAAAACATGCATTTTTTCATCAAGCTGTTCTTTTTTGTCCTCATCGAGTTCTAAGAATGCTTCTGTTCGTCTTGCCGTCTCACGGATAGAGTCCTCATGCCCTGTAAGTGCTGCGAAAGGCGAAAACTGTGCAGCCCTGTCTGATAACGCCATCTGCGGATGTTTTGTTGAGACATGATGTGGCAGATGGATGATATCATCATATTTATGTGTTTCTTTTTCCTGAAATATATTTTTCCCTTTCATGCTTTATGCCCTCCGATCTGCCGGTTACGCTCCACACTGGTAGCCCCCTCCTGCAGATTCATCCCCTTTAGCATGGCATTTTTCCCATATTTCTTTTTCACACTGAGGACTGCCTCCTGCAGTTTTCTCTCTTTTTCCTTCTTTACCTTTTCTGCCTGCTTTTTCTGTTCTAATGCCGCATAATCCGTAAACAGATCAAGCTGTTCAAACGTATCTTCCTGTTTTGCCGATGATTCATCCGATAACCTGCAGGCTACCACATAGATCCGGCGGATCAGAAGATTCGGATTTACAATACGGTCATACAACTCCATCACTGCATCCATGATCTGTTTCGTGGAGGATGTCTGGTTTTTCAGATTGATCGTTCCGTGTGCGTGTTTTGGCACCCTTCTTCCATAGCGGTCAATGGTCACTTCCCCGTGATACGCATTTCTCCGTTTTGGATCCGTCAGGTTATCAATATCATAGCCGATCGTAAGCACCATCTGATCTGTGACTAAGTGCTTTTCCACCAGATCCAGCACAAGCAGATCTGTCATTTCCCGGACGATCAGTTTTCCTTTTTCAAACTCATAAGGACACTGCAGCACCTGCCCGGAACTGATGCTGTTTGTCTCCGGCTTGTACGCTTTGATCAGGTCAATCGTGGTCGGTTCATATCCCCACGCGTGGTCAATCAAAAGTTCTGCATTAATACCAAACATTTTATAAAGAAAATCTTCATTATAAAAATCCTGTTCACCGCCTAAGGAACAGCGTGCAATATCCCCCATCGTATACAGTCCTGCCGCCTCTAGTTTTTTCCGGTAACCACCACCGACTCTCCAGAAATCCGTCAGTGGTCTGTGATCCCACAGCAGTCTGCGATAACTCATTTCGTCAAGTTCTGCGATCCGCACGCCGTTTGCATCCGGCGTTACATGTTTGGCAACGATATCCATTGCAACCTTACACAGGTACAGATTCGTGCCGATGCCGGCGGTTGCTGTAACCCCTGTTTCTTTTAAAACATCCCGGATCATTTTCTCTGCCAGTTCTCTCGCACTCATCTGATATGTTTTCAGATAATGTGTTACATCCATAAATACTTCATCCACCGAATACACATGCATATCTTCCGGTGCCACATATTTTAAATAGATGTCATAGATTTGGTTACTTTTCTCCATATAAAGAGCCATGCGCGGCGGCGCTGCAATATAGGTCAGTTCCAGTGTCGGATCTTTTTTCAGTTCTTCCGCATTTGCTGATTTTCCGGTAAACACACCTCCGGCGATCCTGCTTCTCCGTTCTTTATTAATCTGCTTTACTTTCTGCACGACCTCAAATAACCTCGCACGCCCCGGAATTCCATATGCTTTCAGTGACGGTGATACTGCAAGACAGATTGTTTTCTCTGTTCTGCTCTCATCTGCGACGACAAGATTTGTCGTCAGCGGATCGCATTCCCGTTCGACACATTCTACTGATGCATAAAAAGATTTGAGATCGATTGCAATATAGATATGGGATGAATCACTCATGACCGGATGATGCCTCGCTTTCTGTTTTTCTGGTATAGATATTATTATAGCAGAAAATATGTTCGATTATCACCCTGTTTTTGAAAAATAAAAATATTTTCTTCCTGTATTCCCTTTTCAAAATACTCTTCTGCTAATATATTTGTTTTCCATACTTTGCAATATCCTCCAAAAGGTACTGATTTCGAATTTCAAATAAATTTATACAAAAAAAGAAACGGGATTCTTGCAAATACAAAAATCCCGTTTCTTTCTATGCTTTAAATTTATCTTAGAACTTACCAGCCTTATGAGCTTCCTCTACAGAAACTGCAACAGCAACTGTAGCACCAACCATAGGGTTGTTACCCATTCCGATCAGACCCATCATCTCAACGTGAGCCGGTACGGAAGAAGAACCTGCGAACTGTGCATCAGAGTGCATACGTCCCATGGTATCTGTCATACCGTAGGAAGCAGGACCTGCTGCCATGTTGTCCGGGTGAAGTGTACGTCCTGTACCACCGCCGGAAGCAACTGAGAAATATTTCTTACCCTGCTCGATACATTCTTTTTTGTATGTACCTGCAACCGGATGCTGGAAACGTGTTGGGTTTGTAGAGTTACCAGTGATGGAAACACCTACGTTCTCATGATGCATGATTGCAACACCTTCCTGAACATCATCAGCACCGTAACATTTTACAGTTGCGCGAAGTCCGTTAGAGTATGCTTTCTCATATACGATGTTAAGCTTTGCAGCCTTGTAATCATACTTTGTCTCTACGAATGTAAATCCGTTGATACGGGAAATGATCTGTGCTGCGTCTTTTCCAAGACCGTTTAAGATAACACGAAGAGGTTTCTGACGAACCTTGTTTGCCTTCTCAGCGATACCGATTGCACCCTCAGCAGCTGCAAATGACTCATGTCCAGCTAAGAAACAGAAGCACTCTGTCTCCTCCTCAAGGAGCATCTTACCAAGGTTACCATGTCCTAAACCTACTTTACGATGATCTGCAACAGATCCAGGAATACAGAATGCCTGAAGTCCTTCACCGATTGCTGCGGCAGCATCAGCAGCTCTCTTGCATCCCTTCTTGATTGCGATTGCAGCACCTACAGTGTAAGCCCAGCAAGCGTTCTCGAAACAAATTGGCTGAATCTTCTTAACCTGATCGTAAACGTTCAGTCCAGCGTCCTTTGTAATCTTTTCAGCTTCTTCGATAGAGCTGATACCATAGCTGTTTAAAACAGCGTTAATCTGGTCAATTCTTCTTTCATATCCTTCAAATAATGATGCCATTATATCGTTCTCCTTTCCAATTATTCCTGACGTGGATCGATAATCTTAACTGCATCGTCCACACGGCCATACTGACCCTTAGCTTTCTCCCAAGCTGTGTTAGGATCATCACCCTTCTTAATGAAGTCAGTCATCTTTCCAAGAGAAACGAACTGGTAACCAATTACCTCGTTATTCTCGTCAAGAGCGATACCTGTAACATATCCTTCAGCCATCTCAAGGTAACGAACACCCTTCTCCTTTGTTGCATACATAGTACCAACCTGAGAACGAAGTCCCTTTCCTAAATCTTCCAGACCAGCACCTACAGCAAGTCCGTCATCAGAGAATGCAGACTGTGTACGTCCATATACGATCTGTAAGAAAAGCTCTCTCATAGCTGTGTTGATAGCATCACAAACTAAGTCTGTATTTAAAGCTTCCAGAATTGTCTTACCCTGTAAAACTTCTGCAGCCATAGCAGCTGAATGAGTCATACCAGAGCAACCGATTGTCTCAACTAATGCTTCCTCAATGATACCGTTCTTTACGTTAAGAGAAAGCTTGCAGGCACCCTGCTGTGGTGCACACCAGCCGACACCGTGTGTAAATCCTGAAATGTCCTCAATTTTCTTGGAATGAACCCACTTTCCCTCTTCCGGGATAGGAGCTGGCTCATGCTTTGCGCCCTTTGCTACAGGACACATGTTTTCAACTTCCTTTGTGTAAATCATCTTAAGACTCCTTTCGCATGTTAATTGTAGATAAACTCGTTATCATTCGACATACCGCTAATATTTTTGCATATTTTTTTCCTAAAGTCTAGTGCAAATTCGCACTTTTTTAGATACAACTACTATTTTTCTTTTTTTGCCACAATATGGTCTGCATCCTTGTAGATATGGTTTGCCGGAATCACTCCGCGGACAGAAGAAAGCGGATAGACATTACAATTCGGGCAGATAACCGTACCCGGATTTAAAACGGAGTTGCATCCTACCTCTACGTGATCTCCGAGCATAGCTCCAAATTTCTTAAGTCCTGTTTCAATTTTTTCTCCGGAATCTCTGTTATCCTTTACAACCACAAGTGTTTTATCCGATTTTACATTGGAGGTAATTGAACCGGCTCCCATATGGGACTTGTAACCGAGAATGGAATCCCCGACGTAATTGTAATGTGGTACCTGTACCGTGTTAAAAATGATATCATTTTTAATCTCCGTGGAATTTCCGACAACCGATCCTTTTCCAATGATTGCGCTTCCGCGGATAAATGCACAGTGACGGATCTCGGCATCTTCATCAATAATCAGCGGTCCGTTCAGGCATGCAGTAGGCGCAACGGTTGCACTCTTTGCCACCCAGATATTTTCTCCACGTTTCTCATAAATTTCCGGATCGAGTGTCGGACCGAGCTTTTTGATAAAATCGCTGATTCCTTTTAATGCTTCCCACGGATATGTAAACTGTGAAAGATACTCTCCCGCGATAGACTGTGATAAATCATACATGTTTTTGATTTTTGCGTTTTCCATTTTTTAATCTCCTTACATTTTAATTTTCATGATTACTGATCGTTTTTCTTTCGGACTCTTCCGTTTCCTCCAAAGCCGTTGTTTCCTCTGCGGCTGCTGCTTCCTTCGGCGGTGCCTCCCCCGGATTATCAAAATCAAACGAAATCTGATCATTTTCATATTTCAGGCAGGTGTCAAATGTATTGCCCGCCTTTGAGGTAAATCCGGCAATCTTCTGCTTCGTCTTTCCGGTCGTCAGCAGTTCTTTCATCACTTCTTCGGAAAGTTCCACCTTAGCAACGGTATGCCAGATCTTAAATCCGCACGCACATTCATACCTCCACTGCGTCTTCATCAGCATTTTGCCGCATTTCGGGCACGGCACGGTTGTCTCTTCCGGTTTCGGTTTCTCCGGAAAATCAAATGCGATCTCCCCTTCTTCCGTCAGTTTCAGCGGCGCATCAAATTTCATACCGGTCTTTGCCACAAATCCCGAAATTACCTCTGTCTTCTTTTTCGTCAGAAGCTCTTTCACCTGCGCTTCTTTCAGCCGGACACTTGCGATACTTCCAATCATAAAGCTGCAGCTTTCCTTATCATCTTTTTTATGATTGGCACACATAAATCCAAACGGTGCCACTACAATATCCCCACCACACTTCGGGCACTTCACATCTTTAACTTTCTTTGGCTCTACATTGTCAAAATCAAATTTCAGCCCGGTTACTTTCCCGTTTTCATCTTTTGCGAGAGCTACGCGCGCATCAAATTTCTTCCCTGTTTTTGACTTAAACCCACGCATGGTTTCCGTAATGCCATCGTTTAAAAGCTGCCGGACCTGTGCTTCCGTAAAAGATTTCTCTGCCATCTTCCCAATAGAAAACCTGCAGCTGTTCTCATCACCCGGCTTATAGTTGGCACATCCATAACCAAAAGAGGTCGCAATGATCTCACCCCCACAGAGCGGACACTTTACATCGCGGATCACTTTCTGTTCCACGCTGTCAAAATCAAATACGATATTCGTCTTTCCCTCTTCGGATTTCTCCAGTTTCAGGCAGGCGTCAAATTTTTTTCCGGTTTTTGATTTAAAACCGCGCAGGGTATCTGTGTGACCATCCGTCAGGAGCTGCTTTACCGCAGTAACCGGCAGGGTTTTTCCGGCGATTGTTCCAATGGAAAACCGGCAGCTGTTCTCATCGTCCGGTGAAAAGTTCACACATCCATAGCCGAAAGATGTCTTTTTCATCTGTCCGCCACATACCGGGCACTTTACCTCCGGAATAATTTCCGGCTCTACGTCTGAAAAATCAAATGCAATATTAACTTTTCCGTTTTCATCTTTATCTACCTTGAGTTTTGCATCAAACCGTTTGCCTGCCTTGGATTTAAAACCGCGAATGGTCTGGGTATGCCCCTGTTCGATAAGTTCTTTTACCTGTTCCTCACTCAGCTGAACACCTGCAATTTCGCCAATATTAAAATTACATCCTGATTTATCATTCTTATAATTCGCACATCCATAGCCAAATGGCGTGGTTACAAGTTCTCCACCGCATGCCGGGCATCTGACACCGATTTTTCTTCTCGCACCGGCACCCCTTGCATTTTTCCCGGCAAAATTACTGATGCGTTCCGCAAGCGGTTCCCGCAGATCCTGTCCGATCATCTTTTCCGTTTCGGTACGGATGAAATCTTCCAGTTTCGTCCGGTAATCCCAGAAATCCACGGTTCCCCGTGTAATTCCATCAAGTCCCTTTTCCCAGGAAGCTGTCATCTTCGGGTTCAAAAGTGCCGGGACGGTCATGCTCACCACTTCAAATACCATCTCCCCGAGATTTTCCGGTGTGAGCACCTGCGTCCGTTTATTCAGATTGAGGTAATGGATACGGACCAGTTTCTTAATGATCTCCGCACGGGTGGCAGAAGTACCAATTCCCGAACCTTTGATCTGTTCCCGAAGCTCCTCGTCTTCAATCAGCTGTCCTGCATTTTCCATGGCAAGCACCATGGAACCGGAGGTGTACCGCTTCGGCGGTGAAGTTTTTCCCTCTTTCACCTCATATCCATCCACGGAAATCTCATCGCCCTTTTTCAGCTGATCTGCCAGATGTAGCAGTTCCTTCGGATCCGAATCTTCTTCCTCTTTCTTTGGAATTCCTGCAATTTCCAAATAACCGGGTGTCTTTAACACACGTGCGGACGCATAAAAACGTTCCTTCTTTTCCCCCACATCCACAACAGCCGTCATTTTTACATTCTGATATTCTGCCGCCGGATAAAACACACTGAGAAATCTCCGCACGATCAGATCAAATACCGATTTCTGCAGAGTATTCAGTTTCCCAAGCTCCGTGAGCTGACCGGTCGGAATGATCGCATAGTGGTCTGTCACTTTAGCATCATCGGTATACTGCGTTCCTGCAATATTTCCATACAGCTTTCTGTCGAGAATCTGCTCCACAAAATCCGAAGTCGGCTCATATCCCCGCAGACGGCTGATATTTTTATGGATTTCCTTTGCCACCGGAGTGGAAAGCACACGCGCATCGGTACGCGGATACGTTGTCAGTTTCCGTTCATACAGATCCTGCGCCACCTGTAAGGTTTCATCCGGGCTGATCTTGAATCGTTTTGCACATTCTGCCTGCAGCTCTGCCAGATTAAATAGTAACGGTGCCCGTTTTCTGGAAATATTTTTTTCGATGGATTCCACAATTGCAGGATGTCCCTGCACGCGGTCAATCAATGCCAGTGCATCCTTCTTTTCCCGAAATCCGTTTTCCTTATACAAAAGCGGCGATGCAAAGTACCCTGATCCCTCGACGGCTTTCCACTCGCCCTGGACATGTGCATCTGTGAAATTTCCGACAACACGGTAAAACGGTGTCTCCTTAAAATTGCGGATCTCGCGCTCACGGATCACGACCATCCCAAGCACACAGGTCATCACGCGCCCGACCGCAATAGCGGTATAAGAACGTGTTCCCGCCGCATTGTTTAACAACCCTCCATATTTTACCGACATTACACGGGAAAAATTAATGCCCATGGCATAATCTTCAATGGTACGCATAATACCGGATTTTCCGAGATTTTCATAGGCAGACATCGGTTTTGCTTCCCGGATTCCCCGTTGGATCTCTTCCTCTGTCTGCGAATCGATCCAGACCCGGAGTTCCTCCATGCCGTCTCGCACACCGCCGAAATTGCGGATATTTTCCTCGATCGTCTGTCCTTCTTTTCCGGCATCTCCTGCCCAGTAGACACGGTCAATATCTTCACGCATCAACATTCCGTGAACCACATCATACTGCCGGCTGACATCTTTGATCACATCATATTTATATTCTTTTGGAAGAAATGGCAGATCTTCCAGTTTCCACTTTTTGTATTTTATATCATAACTTTCCGGATATACCATGGCTACCAGATGTCCCACGCACCAGGTGATTACATACTTCTGGTTTTCCAGATAGCCATCCCTGCGGCCTCCGCTCACCCCGAGAACTTTTGCAAATTCCTGGGCAACCGACGGTTTCTCCGTTATGATCAGTGACTTTCCCATCTTCTATCCCCTATTGGCAAACTTTTTCTATAATTCGTTCATATCAATCAGTTCAAACCGGTCATCCGTTTTGGCATGTTCTGCCAGCATCGGTTCAAACCGCGTTGCAGAGAATAAAAAGATATGCTCCGAACGGATTTTTGCCTTTTCCATGTTCTGATACAGTTCCTCGCACATCTGCGATGTCAGCTGTGGCTGATCCCAGTTACATAGTCCCACAATATTTCTGCGGTCTGTACTCTGGGCAATAATATCAATGTTTCCTGTCTTTCCAACCCAGGTTCCGATCTTATGAACTGGAAACGGCATGCGTCTCATCTGATTCAAAAGCATCATATACTCCATGCAGACATTCCGGAAATAACGTTTCAGATACGTGCCAAGTTCCGGTGCAATGTAGCGGTCATAAAATTCATGCGGTTTCAGCAGATAAAGATCTGACATATGCGGAAATACAAATTTAAACCAGAAATTAATAAATGTATCTTTGATCTGGTATACCCCTTTTTTGGCATTCTCCCAGCCACCGGTCTGAAACGACTGCACTTTCTCTACAATATCAAAATGGCTGAGATTTTTCATATAAACACTGATCTTCGCACGGGAATATCCGGTTTTTGCATACAGGTCATTCAGTTTATTATATCCCTGTGCAATTGCAGATAAAATTGTGTTATAAACGGAAAGTTCACGCAGTTCTGCCGAAATTTTCTGTTCTGCCATATGAAACAGATATCCCCCCTCCGTCAGCACAAGCCGGTAAATATTCTCCCTGTATGAAATTTCCGGATTCCATGCTTCCATAAATCCCGGCACCCCACCGATGGTTCCATAAATACGGATACAGTCGCTGACCGAAAGTGCCGGAAATGTCCGGACAACTTCCAGAAAATTCAGATCTTCCACTTTATGCAGTACATCAATACGACGGAATCCATCCCCGAACGCATCTTTTGCATCCTGTGTGGCCCATACAATGGAAGAAGACGCCAGAATGATCATCACCGGTCCCGGATAAAGCCGTTTCATCTTCAGTTTTAAAATACTTTTGACAAATTCCGGATCTCTTTTAATTGCATACTGTGCCTCATCAATCACAATCACCAGTTTTGATGCATCTCCGCTTTTTACCCGGTTAAAAAATTCATCATAGGAATATCTGCTCAGCTTCATCTGAAAAGCATTTTGAATTTCTTCTCCCATTTTCTGCATCTGTTCCTGTGCGGAAAGCTGTCTGCATCGATAATAAAAATGTTTTTTCCCCCTACAGAATTCTTTGATCAGCTGTTCTTTTCGGCAGTCCATCCCACCATACAAAAGCATCAGCTGGTTTCCTGATTTTTCATACCAGCCTTCCAGTTCTTTGAGATCTGTTTTTTTTGCGTTCATCCCGATTCCTCCGTACAAAATTCCTTCTGCTAAAAGAAATTATATCACTGATTAATATCTCTCACAAGGTTTTCGGCAAAAAGAAAGAAGTGCAGTTTTTGCACTTCTCTCCAAAAATCCGTATTTCAATTTGATACTTATTTCTTTGTGATATATCCCTGTGCCTTTAACAGCTCTGCACATAAAACTGCACCACCGGCTGCACCACGAACGGTATTGTGGGATAATCCAACGAATTTCCAGTCATATACGGTATCCTCTCTCAGACGTCCGACAGAGATTCCCATGCCATGCTCAAAGTTTACATCCAGGCTGACCTGCGGACGGTTGTCCTCTTCTAAGTACTGGATGAAATGTTCCGGTGCACTCGGAAGCTTCAGTTCCTGTGGCACACCACTGTAATTCTTCAGTGCTTCGATCAGCTGCTCTTTGGTAGGTTTCTTCTTGAATTTCACAAATACCGCTGCTGTATGTCCGTTTAATACCGGCACACGGATACACTGGCAGGTAATGACTGGTGAAGTTGCAGGAACAATCTGCTTCTTCGCATCATCTACATGACCCCAGATACGCAGAGGCTCTTTCTCAGACTTTTCTTCCTCGCCACCGATGTATGGAATAATGTTTCCAAGCATCTCCGGCCAGTCCTTGAACGTCTTTCCTGCTCCGGAAATAGCCTGATAGGTAGTGGCAACTACTTCATATGGCTCAAACTCTTTCCATGCAGTCAGAACCGGCGCATAACTCTGGATGGAGCAGTTTGGCTTTACTGCTACGAAACCGCGCTTTGTACCAAGACGCTCTTTCTGATACTTGATAACTTCCATGTGCTGTGGATTGATTTCCGGAACTACCATCGGCACATCCGGTGTCCAGCGGTGAGCACTGTTGTTGGAAACAACCGGTGTCTCTGTCTTTGCGTAATCTTCCTCGATCTTTTTGATCTCGTCCTTTGTCATGTCTACAGCAGAAAATACAAAGTCGACCTGAGAAGCTACCTGCTCTACCTCATTTACATTCATTACTACAATATTCTTTACAGCTTCCGGCATTGGAGTATCCATTTTCCAACGATCTCCTACTGCCTGCTCATAAGTCTTTCCTGCACTTCTTGGGCTTGCTGCAATCGTGGTAACCTCAAACCATGGATGATTCTCCAGCAAAGAGATAAATCTCTGTCCTACCATACCTGTTCCGCCAAGGATACCAACTTTTAACTTCTCACTCATTTTTCCAATCTCCTCTGTTCTTTTCTTTATACGCGGACACCTGTCTTTTACAGAAAAACATTTTTGTTTTTTGTCCGTGTTGCACGAACATGTGTCTTTATAGGAAATATATTACTTGAAACCAGGTAAAATTACAAGGAACAAATTGTCCTAAATAAATAAAATATTCCTCAAATATATGTAGGACTTGCACAATCTGAAATATCGACTAAGCGGTATTTCATGCAATATATCAGAGATGTACCGCAATTACGTACATCGCATCGACAAGCGATTCTGCATGCGATGTGCTCCTTTTGTCTCATTTTTTCTCCAGATACGCCTCTTCGATTGCGATCACTTTCTTCATCGCCTCTTCCCCTGGTGCACCGATCGTCAGACGCTTGTTAACACAGGTTTCCATGGAGATTGCATCATAGACATCCTCCTCAAATACCGGAGAAAACTGTTTTAATTCTTCCAGACTCATATCGTCAATCGGCATCTGTTTGTCCAGACAGTACAAAACAATACGTCCGATAATTCCATGCGCATCGCGGAACGGAACCCCGTGATTTACAAGATAATCGGCAGCATCCGTCGCGTTGGTAAAGCCGTGCGCGGCACTCTTTCTCATAACATCCTTATTGAATTTCATGGTATCAAGCATGCCCGTGAATAACGCAATACAGCCTTTCGTTGTGTCGATGGCATCAAAGGAAAGTTCCTTGTCTTCCTGCATGTCTTTATTGTAAGCAAGCGGAATCCCCTTCATCGTGGTCAGAAGCGACATGAGCGCGCCATACACACGCCCGGTCTTGCCTCGGACAAGTTCTGCAATATCCGGGTTTTTCTTCTGTGGCATGATACTGCTTCCGGTACTGTATGCATCATCAATCTCTACGAATTTGTATTCGTTGGAATTCCAGATGATGATTTCCTCGGAGAAGCGGCTTAAATGCATCATAATGGTTGCCATGGCAGACAGATATTCGATCAGGTAATCGCGGTCGGAAACACCGTCCATACTGTTTAAGGTCGGTCCGTAAAAGCCAAGAAGCTCTGCAGTATATTCGCGGTCAAGCGGATAGGTTGTTCCTGCCAGTGCGCCGGAACCGAGCGGGCAGTAATTCATGCGCTCGTAAATATCGTGCATACGGGAACGGTCACGCTTAAACATTTCAAAGTACGCCCCCATATGATGTGCGAGTGTGATCGGCTGCGCTTTCTGCAAATGGGTAAATCCTGGCATAATCGTCTGCGTATTTTCTTTCATAATGCGAAGCAGTACCTGCAGCAGCTGTTCCAGCAGTTCATCCGTCTCAAGAACCTGCTGCCGGGTATACAGACGCATGTCCAATGCCACCTGATCATTTCTGCTTCGTCCGGTATGCAGTTTCTTTCCGGTATCTCCCAGACGGTCAATAAGGTTTGCTTCCACAAAACTGTGAATATCCTCATATTCCGAAGTGATGGCAAGCTTTCCGCTCTCCACATCCGCAAGAATTTCCTGTAAACAGGAAACAATCGCCTGCATCTCTTCCTGTGTCAGAATGCCCTGCTTTCCAAGCATACGCACATGTGCAATGGAACCCTCAATATCCTGCTTGTAAAATTTCTGGTCAAACGAAATGGATGCATTAAAATTGTAAACCAGCTGGTCTGTCTCCTTCGTAAATCTTCCGCCCCATAACTGTGCCATATCTAAATTCCTCTCTTTCTTAAATTCTTTGTTTTATTTTTATAAAATCTGTTCTTCCTGCTGTCTGCGCAGTACGATTTCACGGTCGCGGTCACGCTTGGAATACACACACCCACAGTAGTACTGCCGGTACATGTGATACTCCTTAGAAATTGCGGTCGACTTTTTATAGCCTTCCTTCTTTTTAAAATCCGAAAACAGATAACGGACACCAAAGGTATCTGCCAGTTCTGCTCCGATCTGATTTAACTTTTCCGCATTTTTCAGTGGACTGATGGATAGTGTTGTCGTAAAGAAATCAAATCCGTGCGCTTTTGCATAGGACGCAGCCTCGGAAAGCCGTAGCCGGTAACAGGCAAAACAGCGCTCTCCCCCTTCCGGGATCTCTTCCATGCCCTTTGCCATATCGTAAAACCGCTGTGTATCGTATGCACCTTCCACAAAAGAAACCGGATATTTTGTAGGAAACTCAGCAATAAAACGTTCCTGCTCCTTTGCCCGCATATGATATTCTTCCGGCGGATAAATATTGGGATTGTAATAAAATACCGTTACATGGAAATGTTCTGCAAGACATGCAATACAATAAGAACTGCACGGTGCACAACAGCTGTGCAAAAGGAGGCTTGGAGCCTCCCCTGCCGTACAGTTTTCACGGATCAGATCTTCCATTATTTTCTGATAATTTTTTTTATTCATCTTTCATCTGTATACATCTGATTAAAAATTTCTTTTCCGGTCTGCGTCTGGAAAATTTGCTGATATGCCTGTTCAATTCCGTGACGATTGACGTCATCTTCATATAAATTGACCAGAAAATCTGCCTCCACCAGAATCTGATAATCCAGTCCTTCGATATTATCATATGTATGATGATGTCCGATCAGATAGCAGATACGGTCGATCAGATAATTTTCAATTCCCACATCAGAAAGCATTCTCTGTGCCACAATCGGTCCTTCCTGCTCCTGCAGCTTTCCGTCACACCGTCCATACTTTTCTTCTGCCGGACGGATTCCAATGTCATGGGTATAAGCGGCTGCTTCCAATATAAAAAGGGATGTCTCGTCAAGCCCTTCTTTTGTTCCGATGATTCTTGCGAAACTATGCACTTTCATGAAATGCTGAATCCGTTTCGGATCTCCGGAAAAAAAGGCGATCATCTGTAAAAACAGCTCATCCAGCTGTTGCCTGCTGTAATAACTACTGTCACTACTGTCCATTGTGTGTTTCTCCTTTATCTAACATCTGCAGTGCAAACGTCGCTGCAATGTAAACAACTGCACATAAAATAATCAATACTGTTTTTTTCCCGGCAACACCGGCACAAAGTTCTGCCAGAATAAGAAGTCCATGCACCCAGAGTTCCGCATGATGCAGCATCACTGCAATAACTGCCTCAATGATAACAAGCAGACACATAGGAACTACCGGAACGTTAAGGACTCTCACCCCTACAATCACCATAATTGCAACAATTGCTGCAAAGGCCAGTAATGTCGGTACCTGAAACGTCTTTTTGTTCTTGTCCATTTTTTACCTCAACCTTTATTCTTATTTTCTTTGTCTGCGCCCATTATACCAATTTCATGCCTAAGAAACAAGCACTTTTTAAAGTAAAAAAGACACGTCTTCCATCGGATACCCGATACAAAACGTGTCTGAAACGAAGCCAATAAGGGGACTCGAACCCCTGACCCACGCATTACGAATGCGTTGCTCTACCAACTGAGCCATATTGGCAAAACGTACTTGTATATAATACCAAAACCGATTCAGAAAATCAACTGTTTTTTCATAAAATTTATATTAAAAAAAGATTGACTTTTCACATGGATTCTGTAGAATAGAAATTGTTGAGTTTATAATCAGTAAACAAAAAATCAACTAACAATCATGTTTCATAAATTTACGGGAGGCATGCCATGGACATTGGACACCGCATGAAAGAACTGCGCATCCAGTACGGACTGACGCAACAGGAGCTGGCGGACCGTGCCGAGCTGACCAAGGGCTTTATCTCACAGTTGGAACGAAACCAGAACTCTCCGTCCATCGGAACTCTTCTGGATATCATCCAGTGCCTTGGTACGACACCAGCAGAATTTTTTACAGATGAAGAGCCGGAACAGATTGTTTTCAAACAGGAAGATTATTTTGAAAAAACCGACGAAGAAAAACACTGCTGTATTGAATGGGTCGTTCCCAATGCACAGAAAAACCAGATGGAACCGGTTCGTCTGACTTTACACGCCGGTGGACGGTCAGAAGTTTATCAGCCCCATGAGGGGGAGGATTTCGGTTATGTAATCAAAGGAAACGTCCGTATCCACTATGCCGGACAAAACCAGACGGTACATGCCGGGGAATCTTTCTATTTTAAAGCAGGAAAAAAGCATTATCTGGAAAACACCGGTTCGACAGATGCCGTCATCATCTGGGTGACTACCCCACCAAATTTTTAAGAGGACAAACGTATGAGTAAACATTTAATTGATTTTATTGGAATTTCCAAATCCTACGATTCCAATCTTGTGTTGGATGATTTAAATCTGTATATCCGGGAGAATGAATTTCTGACCCTTTTAGGTCCGTCCGGATGCGGAAAAACTACAACCCTGCGTCTGCTGGGAGGCTTTGAAAGCCCGGACAAGGGACAGATTCTGTTTGACGGACAGGATATCACAGCTCTTGCAGCCAATGAACGGAAACTGAATACCGTTTTTCAGAAGTATTCTCTTTTCCCGCATATGTCCATCGCCGAAAACATTGCATTCGGCCTTAAAATAAGTAAGAAAAGCAAAGCATATATTCAGGATAAAATCAAATATGCCTTAAAACTGGTCAATCTGGAAGGATTTGAAAACCGTTCGGTCGATTCTCTCTCCGGTGGTCAGCAGCAGCGTATCGCCATCGCCCGTGCGATTGTAAACGAGCCAAAAGTCCTTCTTCTGGATGAACCGCTTGGTGCACTTGATTTAAAACTGCGCCAGAACATGCAGTATGAGCTCATCCGTCTGAAAGAAGAACTTGGAATTACTTTTGTATATGTCACCCACGATCAGGAAGAAGCACTGACCATGTCCGATACCATTGTTGTCATGAATCAGGGATATATCCAGCAGATCGGTACTCCGGAAAACATTTACAACGAACCGGAAAACGCATTTGTTGCCGATTTTATCGGACACAGCAATATCATTGACGGAACCATGATAAAAGATGAACTTGTAGAGATTCTCGGTGCCCGTTGGGCATGTGTCGACAAGGGATTCGGCAATAACAAGCCGGTCGACGTTGTCATCCGTCCGGAAGATGTAGAACTGGTCGATCCTTCGGAGGGAACGCTGCAGGGCGAAGTAACCTCCCTGATTTTTAAAGGCGTTCACTATGAACTTGATGTCATGGCCGGCGGCTATGAATGGCTGGTTCACACCACCAGATTTGTTCCGGTCGGCACCAAAGTCGGCATCAAAGTAATCCCGTTCAATATCCAGATTATGCATAAGCCGGAATCTTCCGATGAAAAGGCGGTGGAGATCGATGCGTAAATTTAAACAGCAATTTCTTGCCGGTCCATACCTCATATGGATCATCGGTTTTATCCTCCTGCCGCTTATCATGATTCTTTACTATGCATTTACAAACAACGATGGCAGTTTTACGTTATCCTATATCACAGCGATAGCAGATGAAACCAACCGCAAAGCCATGGGACTTTCCCTGAGACTTGGAATTATATGCACCATCGTGTGCCTGGTTCTCTCCTATCCGCTGGCAATGATTTTAAATAATAGGAAAATCAAAAATCAGGGACTGGTTGTTTTTATCTTTATGCTTCCGATGTGGATGAACTTTATGCTCCGTATCCTGGCATGGAAACTTCTGCTTTCCAAAAATGGTGTAATCAACTCCATTCTCACAGGTTTCGGACTTTCCCGCATCAATATCATAAATACACCAACGGCAGTTGTCCTTGGCATGGTATACGACTTCCTGCCATTTATGCTGCTGCCTATCTACAACTCCATGACACGAATCCGTAAAGACTGGATTGAGGCGGCCCGTGATCTGGGTGCCGGAAATGTAACCATCTTTTTTAAGATTATCCTTCCGCTTACCGTATCCGGAATCATCAGCGGAATCGTCATGGTATTTGTCCCGTCACTTACCTCGTTTGCAATCTCACAGGTATTAGGCGGTGGTCACGTTCTTTTAATCGGAAATGTGATCGAGCAGGATTTTATGCAGGGAATGCAGTGGAATGCCGGAAGCGGTCTTTCCTTTGTCCTGATGATCTTTGTAATCGTAAGTATGACAATTGTAAATATATTTGATAAAGAAGGGGAGGGAACATCCATATGTTAAAAAAATGTGCATCCCGGATCTATATGATCCTGATCTTTGCCTTCCTTTACCTTCCGATTGTTGTGTTGATTGCTTTGTCTTTCAACGATTCCCGTTCCAAGGTAAAATGGGGAGGCTTCACGCTCCGGTGGTATACCGGCTGTTTTCAGGACGAAAAGATTATGACTGCATTTGTCACAACTTTGCAGGTCACTTTCCTGTCCGCAATTATTTCCACACTGATTGGAACACTTGCCGCGCTCGGCATAGCCGCCATGAAAAAACGGCACCAGACCATTTATCTCGGCGCGACCAATATTCCACTTCTGAATGCGGATATCGTAACCGGTATCTCCATGATGCTTTTGTTTGTGAAATTTATCGACCTCGGATTTGTGACGGTTCTTTTAGCGCACATTACCTTTAGTATTCCTTATGTTATTTTAAATGTGCTTCCGAAAATGAAACAGACAAACCGCAGCACCTATGAGGCGGCACTTGATCTCGGAGCAACGCCGCTGTATGCATTTTACAAAGTCACCTGGCCGGAAATCCGTCCCGGTGTGTTCTCCGGATTTATGATGGCAGTCACCATGTCACTGGATGATTTTTCCATCACCTATTTTACCAAAGGAGCCGGGGTCAATACCCTCTCCACCATGCTCTACACAGAACTTCGCAAAGGAATCAAACCGGAATTGTATGCACTTTCCACGATTCTGTTCTTTGCCGTTCTGCTCATTCTTCTTGCCGGAAATGTTTATCCGGGGAAGAAGCGTGTTGCAGCCAAATAAATTTTCCATTGGAATTTTATTCCAGCCGAAAGGAGTCCTATTATGAAAAAAAGAATTTTCTCTGCCCTCTTAATTTCTGCTCTGGCAGTCAGCGCACTCACTGCCTGTGGGGGATCTTCCTCTGCGAAAAAAAACGGACAGACCTTAACCGTTTTAAATTACGGAAAATATATCGATGAGTCCGTAGTCAAACAGTTTGAAAAAGAAACCGGTATCACCGTCAAATACGAAGAATATGAAAGTCCGGAAGAAATGTATACCAAATACAAAGCCGGTTCCATCAACTATGATGTAATCTGCTCTTCCGAATATATGGTTGAGCGTCTGATCAACGAGGGCGAAGTTCTCGAAGAAGATTACGATGCCATGGACAACTACAAAAATCTGGATCCAACGATCCTTGATATGTCTGCTTCCTATGACAAGAATCACACCTATTCCGTTCCATATTTTTACGGGACTCTTGGCCTTCTCTACAACAAAACAACCATTGATGCCAAAACCGTATCAAGCTGGGACTGCCTGTGGGATCCTACCTATGAGGATGAAATCATCATGGAAAATTCCGTCCGTGATACGTTTGCCCCTGCACTGATCTCCAAAGGGTATTCCTTAAACGATACCGATGAAAATCATCTGCGGGAAGCCCTCGACATATTAAAAAAGCAAAAAGATGATAAAATCGTATATGCCTACTATGTAGACGAGACAGCCGATGCCATGATCGGAGAAGAAGCCTCCATCGCACTGTGCTACTCCGGCGAGGCTGCACTGGCCATGGCAGAGAACGACAATCTGGATTATTCAGTTCCAACAGAGGGATCCAACCTCTGGATCGATTCCTGGTTCATTCCAAAGTCCTGCACTAACCAGACCAACGCTTTAAAATTCTTAAATTTCCTGTGCAAGGATGATATCGCAGAAAAAAATTTCGAATATGTGCAGTATGCCTCTCCGATTACATCTGTGGTAGAAAATCAGGACGCTGACGTAAAAAATAACGAAGCTATCAATCCTTCCAGTGACACGATAAAAAGATGTGAAATCTATAAAGCATTAAGTGATGATGATTCCGCCAAGTACACAAAGCTGTGGCAGGAACTTCTCTCTTATTAAAAAACCGAGAAAAATGATTGCAATTTCAGTCAAAACATGCTAAAGTAAATCCACGGTATCTGGTTAACACCGTGGATTTTTCATCTTCGGAAACGGTCATTCCGAAATTTCCCATATATACATTTGTTTTCAATTACATATGAACTATCAGGAATTTTTAACAACGATCCGTACACAGCTTTCTCTGCGTATCGAGACAGGTGTCACTTTAGACATTCGTTCCTTTACCAAAAATAACGGAACACATTACGATGGTCTGGTACTTCTCCATCCGAAGAAAAACGTGTCACCTGCGATCTATCTGATGCCATACTATCATCGCTATCTGGAAGGGGTATGCCTTGAAGAAATCTGTGAAGATATTCTTCATACCTATCAGGCGCATGCCCCGGAAGAAAATTTTGACACGTCCTACTTTACCGATTTTTCCCGTGCCAGCGAGCACATCGTCATGCGTCTTGTAAGCTTTGAAAAAAATCAGGAACTGTTAAAAGAGGTTCCGTTTTTCCGCTATCAGGATCTGGCCGTAATCTTTTACTGTCTGCTCCATGCAAGTGCCGAAAACCAGGCAAATATTCTGATCCACAATCATCACTTAAACCTTTGGAAAACCGACAAAGAAACGCTCTACCGGCTTGCGAAGAAAAACACGCCACAGCTTCTTCCCCCACAGCTTACCCCGATGAGCAGTCTTCTCAAAGAAATACAGCTCGTCGCGGAAACTCCACTCCCGGAAGCAGCCCCGCCACTGTATGTTCTGACCAATACGTACCGGACCAACGGTGCAACCGTTCTCCTCTACGATGACATCTTAAAAGAACTGTCCGATTTGTTTGAAAAGGATCTGATCATTCTGCCAAGCAGTATTCACGAAGTACTGATTCTTGCCGCCGATGAAAACGACAGGCAGAATCTCGACCATTACACCGCAATGGTAAAAGAAGTGAATGCCTCACAGCTTCAGGATGAAGAAATTCTGTCCGACCATGCCTACTATTACTGCCGGCACAGCCATCTGCTGACCATGCCGCAGCCGGTCTGCACTTCATAGATTATATTTTCAGACACAAAATCCCCGCAGAAAAAATCTGCGGGGAACATCTATTACATTTCTACCAGTTTATCATATAGCTTCTCATATGCATGTGCCGAAGCATTCCAGGAAAAATTGCGATCCATCGCACGATAGATCAGTTCTTTCCATGCGGCCTTTTGTTCATGCTCCACACGATACGCATACCGGACAATATCTGCCATTTCCTGTGCATTAAAATTCGCAAATGAAAAACCACATCCTGTATTTTCATATTCATTGTATGGTTCTACCGTATCCCGGAGTCCTCCGGTTTCACGTACGATCGGAAGTGTTCCGTAACGCATGGCAATCATCTGTGCCAGCCCGCATGGTTCAAACATGGAAGGCATCAGCAGCACATCACTTGCCGCGTATATATGGTGCGAACGCTCCTCGGTAAATCCGATATGTACGCTTACCTTGTCCGGATACTTACTCTGATAATGGTGGAACATATTTTCATACTGGCTCTCTCCGGAACCAAGAACCACCAGCTGTATATCCATTTCGGTTAAAAGTTCATCCAATACGCAGCCGATCAGGTCAAATCCTTTCTGGCTGGTCATACGCGATACGATTCCGATCAGGAAAGCATCCTCCCTGACTGGAAGCCCAAGTTCTTTCTGTAATGCAACTTTGTTTTCTTTTTTCCCACTCACTGCATCTTTTTTCGAATAATTTACCGGAATATAAGGATCTGTCTGTGGATTATATTCTTCATAATCAATTCCGTTTAAAATACCAAGAAGGCGATCCTTTCGGGCAGTCATCAGGCCACTTAAGCCCTCTCCACCTTCTACGGTCGTAATCTCATTTGCATACGTCGGGCTGACGGTAGTAATATAATCTGCATATACCACGCCACCCTTTAAGTAATTTGCCTCCCCATAAGATTCCAGTTCATATGCATTGAAAATGTGTGCCGGAAGTCCTGTAATATCCATTATCTCCTGAATTCGCCAGCGTCCCTGAAACTGCAGGTTATGAATCGTAAACACGGTTTTGATTCCCGCATAAAAATTATCATCTCCAAATACCGTATGCAGAAACACCGGAATAAGTCCTGTCTGCCAGTCATTGCAATGGATAATGTCCGGGGCAAAATCAATATACGGCAGACTAGCAAGTACTGCCTTGGAAAAATATGCAAACTTTTCCACATCTTCATAGATATTGTTGTATGGAGATTCTCCTGCGAAATAAAATTCATTGTCCACAAAATAAAAGTGAACACCATGATATTCTGACTCGAAAATTCCAACATACTGCCTGCGCCAGTTCAGATTTACATAAAAATGGCACAAAAATTTTAAATTTGAAAGAAATGAGCGATCCATGCAGGCGTATTTCGGAATAACTACCCGCACATCATACTCTTTTTTGTCAAAATATTTCGGAAGTGATCCGACAACATCGGCAAGACCTCCGGTTTTCACATATGGCACTGCCTCTGATGAAACAAACAGAATCTTCTTCATACACAACACTCCTTTACTTACTCTTCATCTGTAATCGTATTTTGTCCGTAATAAGAGCGATAAATTCCGAGTTGGTCGGTTTTCCTTTTCCATTACTGATGGTATATCCGAACAGATCATCCAACGTATCCATCTTGCCACGGCTCCATGCTACTTCAATTGCATGACGGATGGCACGCTCGACACGGCTTGGTGTCGTGTCAAATTTCTTTGCGATCCCCGGATATAAAATTTTCGTAATAGAATTTAACATGTCCATATTCGTCACAGACATGATGATTGCCTCCCGCAAATACTGGTATCCCTTGATATGTGCCGGAACACCAACCTCATGAATTATCTCTGTGACATCCTCTTCCAGTGTCTGTAACGAGTACTTTTCCGATTTCTTTTCCATCTCAACCGGTCTGCCAATTTCTTTTCGTACTTTGTTTTTTCGACGGTTGAGTGTCTTGATCCGGTCCAAAACAATATTCCGGTCAAACGGCTTCATAATATAATAATCTGCTCCCCGCTCAAACGCATCTTCGGTAATTTTTTCATTGCTGATTCCGCTGATCATCAGAAATGTCGGCCGGTTTTTTAGCGTGTGATCTGCCCTGATCCTGTCAAGGACTGCCAGACCGTCCAATTTCGGCATAATAATATCCAATAATACAACATCCGGTTCTTTTTCCCTGATCAGATGACAGGCTTCTTCTCCATCCTTCGCCATCCCGATCAGGTGCAGTTCATCATCACTGGTTACCATTTCTTCCAATAAGTCACGCATAACCTCGTTATCATCTGCAATTGCGACATTTAGTTTTCCCATGTAGGCCTCCTAGAATGTCAAATTCAGTCAAAAATAAGCATACCAGAAAGCACTGTCCGATTTTGTCAAAATTTGTCGATAAATACAGTTAAACTATAGCACAACTGCCAATTTATTTCAATGTCTTATGCATTCTCTTCGAACTGGGAATTATACAGATCTGCATAAAATCCCTTTTGTGCCAGAAGCTGTTCGTGTGTCCCCTGCTCTATGATATCGCCATCTTTCATCACCAGAATCAGATCCGCATTTCTTATCGTAGAGAGTCGATGCGCAATGATAAAGCTGGTCCGTCCACGCATCAGATTATCCAATGCCTTCTGGATCCGCACTTCGGTACGGGTATCTACCGAAGAGGTTGCCTCATCCAGAATCAGAATCGGGTTATCCGCAAGGATAGCACGTGCAATTGTAAGAAGCTGTTTCTGTCCCTGGGAAACATTACTTGCATCCTCGTTTAACTCCATCTGGTAGCCACCCGGAAGTGTCTGGATAAAATGGTGGGCATGTGCGGCTTTTGCCGCCTCAATCACTTCCTCATCTGTGGCATCTAAACGGCCATACCGGATGTTTTCCATGATAGATCCCTTAAACAGCCAGGTATCCTGCAATACCATACCAAATGCATCCCGAAGCTCCTGACGGTTAAAGTCGCGGATATCATGCCCATCCACCTGAATTTCTCCGCCTGTCACATCATAGAAACGCATAAGCAGTTTGACCATTGTGGTTTTTCCTGCTCCCGTTGGTCCGACAATTGCAATTTTCTGTCCAGGTGTTACATGAGCGGAAAAATCCCTGATAATGATCTGGCCCGGATTGTATCCGAAACTTACATGGGAAAAATCCACGTAACCATCCACATGGTCGAGATGCACAGCATGTTCAACCGTCAGTTCTTCTTCCTCTTCGTCCAGAAATTCAAATACGCGCTCGGAGGCTGCAGACATCGACTGCAGCATATTTGCCACCTGCGCAATCTGCTGGATCGGCTGAGTAAAATTCCGGACATACTGAATAAATGCCTGAATTTCACCAACCCCGATGGTTCCGCGGATTGCCAGAAGTCCTCCGGAAATTGCCACTCCGACATAACCGAGGTTTCCGACAAACTGCATGATCGGCTGCATCAGTCCGGATAAAAACTGGGACTTCCATGCCGATTGAAACAGAATCTGATTGGTATCTTCAAATTTTTTGATGGTGCTCTCCTGCTTATTATATGCCTGCACCACCAGATGTCCGCCATAGACCTCTTCCACCTGTCCGTTGATATGTCCCAGATATTCCTGCTGCTGGCGGAAATATTTCTGCGAATGTTTGATAATAAACGAAATCAGGATGGCAGATACCGGAAGAATCACAAGTGAAATCAATGTCATAATTCCGGAAATTGAAATCATCATCACAAGTGTTCCGACCAGTGTTGCCACACTCGTAATGATCTGCGTCACACTCTGATTTAAACTCTGTCCAAGTGTATCCACATCATTGGTGATGCGGGATAGCACCTCTCCGTACGTGCGGCTCTCGAAATATTTCATTGGCATGCGGTTGATTTTCTCTGAAATTTCCTTACGCATGCGGTAACAGGTTTTCTGCGTGATTCCTGTCATGATCATTCCCTGTATAAAACTGAATACTGCAGAACAGATATACAGGCCAAGTGTAAACAATAACACTTTGGCAATATAGGTAAAATCAATAGATCCGGTTCCCGCGATCTTTTTCCCGAGACCTTCCACCAATGCATTCGTTGCACGTGCCATGACCTTTGGTCCGGCAACGGAAAAGACGGTAGACACCGCTGCAAAAATCATAACGGCAACAATCGCATACCAGTATCTTCCGAGATAACGAACCAGTTTTCCGATAGAGTTTTTGAAATCTTTCGGCTTTTCTCCCGGCATCATTCCTCTGCCCGGACCACCCATCGGACCGCGAGGTCTTCTTGTACGTTGTTCTGCCATCTTATTTCACCTCCTCGGAAAGTCCCAGTTCTTTGGCAGACAGCTGACTTCTGGCAATCTGCCCGTAAACTTCGCAATTGTGCAGTAATTCCTCATGCGTGCCTTTTCCGACAATCTTTCCATCGTCGAGTACCAGTATCTGGTCCGCATGCAGAATCGTACTGATTCGCTGTGCGACAATGATCACGGTCGTATGTTCCGTCTTTGTCTCAAGCGCTCTGCGGAGTGCCGCATCGGTCTTCATATCCAGAGCGGAAAAACTGTCATCAAACACATAAATCTTTGGATTCTTTGCGATCGCTCTGGCAATGGCAAGCCGCTGCTTCTGTCCGCCGGAAACATTGCTTCCGCCCTGTGCAATCGCACTCTCATACCCATCCTGTTTGCTGTCAATAAACTCTGTTGCCTGCGCAATCTCCGCTGCTTCCTGGATCTGCTCATCTGACGCATCCTCTGCCCCGAAGCGCAGATTGCTTGCAATTGTACCAGAGAAAAGAATTCCCTTCTGTGGTACAAATCCGATATGTTCCCGCAGATCCTGCAATGTATACTTGCGGATATCCGTTCCGTCAAGCGTGATCTCTCCGCCTGTCACATCATAAAAACGCGGAAGCAGGTTGACCAGCGTAGATTTACCACATCCGGTACTTCCGATAATTGCAGTAGTCTTTCCCGGCTCTGCAACAAAATCAATATCCGAAAGCACATCTTCCGTGGCTCCCGGATACCGGAAATTTACATGATGAAAGGCAATCACACCCTCACACTGTTCCATGGCAGCCGGCTCTTTCGGATCTGTAATCGTACTTTTTGTGCGTACAACCTCATCTATACGCTCTGCAGCTACACCGGCTCTCGGCATCATGATAGACATCATAGTCAGCATCAGAAATGCCATAACGATCATCATTGTGTAAGTAATAAATGCCGTCATGGAACCAACCTGCATATATCCGCCATCGATCCTCTTTGCGGCAACCCACACAATCAGAAGCGTAATGCAGTACATGATCATCATCATTCCCGGCATCATAAATGTCATAACACGGTTGGTAAACAACTGCGTCTTTGTCAGATTGCGGTTGGCCTCATCAAACCGCTCTTCTTCCCGTTTTTCCCGTCCAAATGCACGAATGACATTTAATCCTGTCAGAATCTCTCTCGAAACCAGATTCAGCCGGTCCACGAGATTCTGCATAATCTTAAACTTCGGCATGGCAAGGGAGGTAAGAAGCATTACAAATCCAAGAATAACAAGCACCGCAAGCGCGATCACCCATTCCATTCCTGCATGGGTCTGTGCAACCTTAATCACACCACCGATTCCAATGATCGGAGCATAAAGAATCATTCGCAGAAATACTGCAGTCACCATCTGAATCTGCTGTACATCATTGGTACTTCTCGTAATCAGGGATGCCGTTGAAAAATGATCCATCTCTGCATTGGAGTACTGTACGACATTGCGGAATGTCTTATCACGCAGATCCCGTCCGATGGATGCTCCCACACGGGAAGCACAATATCCGACAACCACTGCCGCCATAACCATCAGCAGCGCAAAACCAAGCATCTTGGCTCCGGTGGTCCATAAGTAATGTTTCTGAATGGCATCTACATCCACACCTGCATTTTTATCACAGGAGATCGCATAGGTCACACCCATGGATTTCAATGTAGAAGATCCGATCGCATCAATCTGTCCAGACACCTGCTTTCGCATCTCAAGAATCTGCTGATCCGGTACCTGGCCAGCTGCCAGTGCCTGCATCAGCTGCTTCATATCTACCTGCGTCCCATCCGTTCCCATTTTCGCCGTGATAGCCTTCTCGTCAATATCGGACTCCTTCATCTGGGACATCTGATATACCATGACGATCGGCTCCAACAGAGACTCATCCATATCGTCAAGCGTATCCTCTTCACAATTTCTCACATAGTTTCCGTCTTTTTTTTGCTCCTTATAACAGGCGGCAAATGTTTTCTTTTCCCTGCTGGTCATAAAAAGCTGTGCTGACACAAAATCTTCCTGTGTCATTTCTTCCGGAAGAATATGCTCCACTCCGCTGCTCATGATTCCGACATCGATAATATCCGATGTATACTGTGGCAGGGACAGATCACAAAATGCCTGCATCACAAGAAAAGCCACAATAACCAGAATCCATTTCCAGTATGGGAGCATGTTTTTAAATATTTTTCCCATGATTTAACTCCTTTTCATATGCATAGCTTTTATACTATCACGAACTGATTTCCAGAACAATTCCTATTATATAAAACTTTTCTTAAATTAAAATGAAATGTGTGGTGCAACCATGGGCACCACACATTTCATTTTCTGATTTTATACTGCTGGAATTATATAACCGGCCTTCTTCATTTCTTTTGTAAAATCATCGACAGACATTCCTGCTTTTTCTGCGCCAATTTCCACTGTAATGATTCCATCCTGTACCAGGGATGCATATGCACGAATCTTTCCCTCGCGCTGTCCTTCGATTCGACCTTCCATACGCTCCTCATTCAATTCATCTGCCATCAAAACACGTAATGCCTCACACATGATCCTTTCACTTCCTTTCCATTCCCGTACTTTCTCCATGTTACTGTTTACAATGACCTGCAGCACGATATCTGCAAGATTCTTCTCCCTTCCCTCAAAGGTACTCGCCTGCAATAAATACTGGCGCAGCAACGATTCCTCCAGCCTGTCGGTCAGTGCCTTGAGCTGTACATGCATATCCACATCCAGTTCCGATGACACTATGATCTGCACCGGGAACATCGCGCCATTGACATAGTAGATTCCTGCTGCTTCTTTTTTATATCCATACCCAGATTTTTCCAGTTCCCCCAGCAGCTTCACCGGCTTGCGGTCTCGAATCAGTGTAATGGTAATCTCCTCTGCCGGAATCTCATTCACATGATTTGGCAATACTTTATACAGGCACGCATACGCAACCGCCTTGTAAAAAGTATCAATGTTCAGCTCATCCATCGGGGATTTATATTCAAAAATATTGTGTTTCCGGAAGATCTTCCCGATTTCATTTTTTATTTTGCAGTCCCTCTTTACTTTTACAACCGTACAGTCAATCTGCAAAGGTTTTTCCGTAAGCTGGAACTCATCGGTAAATTCCAGATTTTCTGCATCCTCCAGCAGTTCCAGACGCAAGGCGGAACAGAATGCCGGATGCCACTGCAGCTTTTGGGACTTTTTCTGATTCTCCTGTTGATTCTTCTCCTGTTGATTTTTCGTTTGCTCTTTTTCCAAATGTTCTCCTTATATTATATGTGGTTTTTGCTTTTATTTCAACGCATAAAAATTGCAGACTGTTAAACCCTGACCGTCAATCTCCGACCGTCAAAACCTGACTGTCAAAACCTGACCGTCAAAGGCACATCAAGGTTCACATCTTTCACTTATGCAACAAAACAAATGGGATTTTCTAGCAGAAACTGCCACTGAAAAAAGATATGATTACTATACCATATGTTTATGACCACTGCAAGAAAAAACATCCCGAGCTGGAAAAACAATAGGAAAAACAAAAAGCCATGCAATGGAAAAATCCAATACTGCATGGCTTTACAAAATTAATTTTATACCGCAGGGATTACATAACCTGCCTGCTTCATTTCCTTTGTGAAATCTCCGACAGACATTCCCGTTTTTTCTGCACCCGTTTCCACGGTGATGATCCCATCCTGCACCAGAGATGCATATGCACGAATCTGGCCTTCTCGCTGGCCTTCGATTCTGCCCTCTCGCTGACCTTCGATTCTTCCTTCTCGCTGGCCTTCAATTCTGCCCTCTCGCTGCCCTTCCATACGTTCCTCATTCAATTCATCTGCCATCAAAACACGTAATGCCTCACACATAATCCTTTCACTTCCTTTCCATTTTTGCACTTTCTCCATGTAACTGTTTACAATGACCTGCAACACAACATCCGCAAGATCCTTTTCCCTCTCTGCAAATGCACCGACCTCTAACAAATATTGCCTCATCAGAAAAACAGTTCAGAGCAAATAAAATAAAATTTCCTGTTTGCATACTCTCCAAAAAGAGGTATTATATAGAAAAACACAGGAGGTATTCAAATGAAAGCACATAAATATTGGTCCCTTGGTGCATTGGCAACCATGATCGGAACTATCTATACCGGCTATAAAAATATGAAATCAGCTCACAAATATTTTGCCTGCAGTTCTCTTCTCTGCATGATTATGGCTATCTACTCTGGTCATAAAATGCTTTCTGCAAAATCCAGGAAAAAGAAAGACTCTGTTTCTCAAGAATCCGCAGAATAATTGAAATTATAGATGTTTTTACCCATACATACTACATGGCTTTACAAAATGATTTTATACCGCAGGGATTACATAACCAGCCTGTATCATTTCTTTTGTAAAGTCATCGACAGACATTCCTGCTTTTTCTGCACCAACTTCCACTGTAATGATTCCATCCTTTACCAAAGTTGCATATGCACGAATCTGGCCTTCACGCTGACCTTCCACGCGTTCTTCATTCAATTCATCTGCCATTAAAACACGTAATGCCTCACACATTGTCTGTTCACTTCCTTTCCATTTTTGCACTTTCTCCATGTTACTGTTTACAATAACCTGAAGCACAACATCCGCAAGATTCTTTTCCCTCTCTGTAAAAACGCTAACTTCCTGCAGATACTTCCACATCAGCGGTTCATCCAAATTGTCAGTCAGTGCCTTGAGCTGTACATGCAAATCCATATCCAGTTCCGATGATGCAATGATCTGCACCGGGAACATCACACCACTGACATAATAGATTCCGGCTGTTTCTTTCCTGCATTCATACCCATCACTACTTAATTTCTGAAGAAGCCTCACTGGCTTGCGGTCTCGAATCAGTGTAATGGTAATCTCCTCTGCCGGAATCTCATCCACATGATTTGGTAATACTTTATACAGGCATGCATACGCAACCGCCTTGTAAAAAGTATCAATGTTCAGCTCATCCTTCGGGGATTTATATTCAAAAATGTTGTGTTTCCGGAAGATCTTCCCGATTTCATTTTTTATTTTGCAGTCCTTCTTTACTTTTACAACCGTACAGTCAATCTGCAAGGGTTTCTCCGTAAGCTGGAACTCATCGGTAAATTCCAAATTTTCTGCATCCTCCAGCAGTTCCAGGCGCAAGGCTGAACAGAATGCCGGATGCCACTGCAGCTTTTGGGACTTTTTCTGATTCTTCTCCTGTTGATTTTTCGTTTGTTCTTTTTCCAAATGTTCTCCTTATATTATATGTGGTTTTTTCTTTTATTTCAACGCACAAAAATTGCAGACTGTTAAACCTTGACCGTCAAACTCAGACCGTCAAAACCTGACCGTCAAAGGCATATTAAAGTTCACATCTTTCACTTATACAACAAAACAAATGGGATTTCTGGCAGAAACTGCCACTGAAAAAAGATATGTTTACCATAGCATATCCCCACCTTCCTAGCAAGGAAAACTTTACGTATACTGCATATATGTAATTGCAAAATGTATTCTACCTGTGACCATCATAAAAAAGACACACAATGCGATACTCTCTCACATTGTGTGTCTTTTCTTAAATCCCCATACTAATCAAGCAGGAACAAATTCTGGGATTCCATTTTCACAGTAGTTTTTCCCACTCTTGGTGTTCCATCCGGATTTTTGGACTTATTGTTATAAATTTCAAAAACAATATCCCCTTCCTTCTTTTTGTTTTCCCCTGTCGTATCATAAATAAAGTAATACTCACTCATATTTTTCAGGTTTTCAAACACATATTTTTTAGGATTCTCCTTTGTTGCTTTTCCCTCAATCACCATTCCGTCTTTTTTGTAAATTTTATCTACGTAAGTTCCATCTTTGTATTGGATCGAACAGGTCAGCTTCGTTCTGACGGTATTCAGTTCGACCGGGCTGAAGCGGATTTTTTCCTTAGTGCCGTCAAGGTTATTTCCATATTCTTTCATCCAGTTCATCTTATACACAAGATTCGGATCACTTCCATTTCCGGACTCCTCTTTTAAAAGCTCCGCCTCTTCATTCAGGATCTCGACCATTGGCGGCTCATATGTGGTACGGTATGCGGCAATCATCGTATTAATGAAAAGCTTTGCCTCCATATCTCCATCTACCGTAGAATGACCTACTCCGGAATAAAAAACATTTCCCTTACTGTAAATATAGTAATTATTGGCGGCATCATTCGGGGAAGCCCCATAGGTGGCACCGGTTCCATCTCCGTTTGAAGCCGTACCCGCCCATGCACACGGATCTCCGTTCTCATTATCCGAAAGACAGTACCAGACCGTAACTTCCGGATCTTCCATGTCCAGCTGATACCACTGCCCATGCGTTGATGCAATTTTAAGTGTTTCGTCAATTTTAAACGGATATTCCGTAATCTGTCCCGTATTCGTCTTCGTTGCACGCGTTGTCAGGTCATTATTATTGTTAAATCCTGTCAATTTCACATTATCGTTACTCACGCCACAGATATATTCATCATTTTTATAACTTCTGATCATATACCGGTATGGGATGATCTGATCCGTATTTTTCTTTTCCCATCCCAGACGTTTCATGGCATAGTAAGTAAATCCCTGGGTATTACCAAGTGCCGTTGTAGAAAGTGTACCGTTGCTGCCAACGGTTGTCTGGGTCATTGTATCATACTTATGTTTCGCCTGATAAGCCAGCAGTTCCTTTCGTTCGCTCTCGGTCAGTTTCCCACTCACAGCCTTATACCGGTTCATTCCCATGACATCACGCAGATATGTATTGGCAGAATATCCGAAATCCCCACTGTGCACATTATGCATAGAAGTAAAATCATGCGTAAACAAAACACTTTTTCCAGAGGCGATAAAATATTTCAGGAAATCAATCGCACCTTTTTCATTCGACATATTCACCTTATGGAACGTATCACCAAATCCCAGAATAAACATATTGTATGTATGATACAGTTCCTTTTGTTTTGTCGACATTTTAACTGGATTTTCGTTTCCCTTTTGGGCTGAAATATCCCTGGAATAATCATACACAAATTTCTCCCCGAAATAATTCTTCTGAAAATCAGAAACCGTAGTCGTTACCACGGAAATTTTATAATCATTCAATGCATTATAATATTTCGTAAACAGCGTATTTTCGTGCAAATTCAGATACCCCTTATTATTAGTATCCGTATCCGGCATAATCTGCAGCACCTTAATCTCCCGTTTCTGTCCGGTCTGGTTTTTTGCAACCGAGCAGCCGGTACGTGTAAAATGAATGTCCGGATTATCCTTGCGGTATACAACAATCTTCCACTGGATCAGCCCAAAGTACAGTTTGGAAAGTTTTACCGGTGTAATGTTCTGTTCCCCGTCTCCTGCCGTAAAAACATCTCCCTCATAATAAACTTCCCCTGTATCATCCGAATCATCCGCATCCCCGGAGCCATCTACATCTGCCAGCCCCTCTTCAAATTTACCATCCTGATTCTGGTCAATATAAACTTTACACTGATACTGTGCGGATGGCACATCCGTCACCTGAAAACCAAAATCAAGTTTTGATCTGCCAAAACCGTCCACATCCAGATAATTTGCCTGACTGTCATCTACGGAAACAGACGTATCATTTTTCCCCCCAGACGAAGTCGTTCCCTGATATTCATTTGGCAGTTTTGTAAACGTAATTTTCGGACAGACCTCTTTTACCTTTGCAATCAGCCCATTGGTATCTGACGTCTGGTAAATGGTTTTCTTTTCCTTCTTACTCTCCCTTACCAGATCCGCAAGGTTTGAACCGGCATCTATTTTATCGGACAGGCGATAGAGGTCATCAACCGCAACAACCGGATAACCGGCATGTAAAAAGTTCTCCAGTTCCGCTTTCTTAATCTTTGTAATGTCATTTCCCGGGAAACGGAGTGTCGTATCCTCTATAACATTATTTCCGCTTCCAGCCCACAGGAACTTGACCGAACGGCTTATGCCGTCTGACCTGCTATACTCTGCACTGGTCATTTTATCTCCGGTATGGAAATATATTTTTCCATTCATGGAAGTATCATTCCACACCGTCTGATTCTCTTTGATCCATTTCTCATTGCCATCTGCATCTTTATAGGTTACATCCTTTTCTACCAGATTGTAAGCACCCTGATCCAGCCCAAGATAAATCATGTTGTACTTGCTGTTTAGATCCTCCGTGGAACCAATAAACTCTGCCGTAGTCATATGGGTAATCTTAATATCCCCGATAAAATTCGGAATCATAAGCTGGATATAACTTTTTTTCAGCGAATATCCGTTCTTTCGGTCATAGCATGGCTCAATATCCAATATCCGCAGTTCTCCATCCACATGATCCTTTGATGTTTTATATCCGAGAATATAACGGACTGCATCTGCCGGTGTCGCCTTGGGATCATTTCCCGTAAATTCCTTAAAATCCGTAAACTTAGAATTCGGATCCGATGCCGGAACCGTCCCCGTGCCAAATGCCTGTGTGGAAGTTGTATCCCCTTTAAACACAAACAGTCTGCCATTTAAATATCCCTGATTTTCATTGGTAGAAATATTTCCGGCAGTCATATACTTCTCCCATTTATCCTGCTTCGTCCAGTAATGGTACCAGTTCTCGCCGATCACACGTCCATCCACATCGGACGGAAGAAATGTAAACATAGACCAGTATGTCTGCGCATCGCCCGTCTGTGCAGTAAACACACCAGTCTCAACTCCATTAATTTCTTTCTTTTGAATCAAGGCATCTTCTCCATCCAGATACAACCGCTGAAACAGTTCAGAATCCATGGAAAACAGCATGACTGCCAGTTTATACATATTATTGTTATAGCCCGTATCGGTATAAGTATAAATGGTTGGATTCATATTCCAATCCAGAATATGAAACGTAACCGATTTTCCCCCACTTAAAGATCCCTCTGTATTTATATACACCCCGGAATCCATAAAAATCGGGGCATAGTTCTCCTCCTGATTGATCTTCTTATACATTTTCTTGACAACATCCCAGCTGATATCTTTCGATCCATTAAATCCATTCGTATACGAAGAAACAGACGAATGCTTTCCGTACCTGTTGTGTTTTTTCCAGATCTCTCTGATATTATCACCCCCGGAATGTACCTTTGGGGAAACCACATACAGATCCGCATAATCTGCCCATTTCGGCTGTGCATTCAGCTCTTCCGGTGTAATCGTTTTAATAATCACCGAATAATTGTCTGCTTCCTCCTGTGTTTTACAGCCGATACTGTCCTTTAAAAAATAATCATTGTTTTTATATAGATAGTAATTATTTGTTACATTGATATTATCCTTTGATTTATCACCGGTACTTTTTCTTTTTGTATAAATCCGGTCGCCCTCATTGGTAAGTTCACGATCCGTCTTTTCATCAAATGTCTGATCTTTATCATCCGATTTTTCGAAATCATTTACTGTATGCCAGATAATATTTCCATGATCCTGTCTGACAAACGATAAGCTTTCATTTCCGTCTTCCCCTTTTACGATTTTTTGGACAAACGTACCTTCCCCATCTTTGACGCGCTCATAGTATCCGGTATATTCTGCATCTTTCATGCCATCCTCACAGACACGCATATTTCCAGAATATTTTGAAATGTCCCCTTCTGGCTCATCCGGGAAAAAATAAGCCGTTTTCATTTCACATTTTGCACCGGTTATTGTTTTAACCGTATTAATATCAGCATTTCCATAACGCATCTCTTCCACATTTACCGGTTCACATCCACTGATCTGGTATCCAAACTCTGCGTATTCTTCATAAGGCACAATTTCAAGAATCAGAAACGGGTTTTCCTTGGTTCCAAGCTTTGCCGCTGCGGCATTCGCATCGTAAATGTTGCGCTTCGACTCCGGAATCTGCTCTATCTGGTCAACGACCCCTCTTGTCATCACCGGAAGTTTTTCATCCGCCTTTAATTTATTCCGATATCCGACAACCCCAAGACAGACAACAAGCACCCCCAGCATGCAGACTGCGGATGCAATTCTTTTATTCCTGCTTCCATTATTTTTTTTCTGCCGATGCCATCTTACCATCTTCAATACGAACGCCCCTTCCTTACCTGAGTACATTTCTCAGCTTGAATTCATTTTGTATCGTATACTTCTGTTCCAGATATTGCATATCAAAAGAAACCGCAACGGATGCCTTTTCCGCGGAAGCATTTACCGTGCCGGTAAATGCCGTAACATATTCGCCGATCAGATGTTCCTGCACCTCATCCGTAGCTGCAGAAATCACCGTTGTATCGGTTTTTGGATCTGCCACAGCCATTTTCTTTGTATATAATTTCTTTCCACCTGCAGAGATCCAGATCACCCGCTTGCTTGCAGCCTCCGGGGCTGCGGCACCTGCCGGATTGGTTACCGACGGGGTGTTCGGAATCGTATAAATGGCGATCCCACGGACACCGGACACGGATGGGTCAAGTTCCTCCACCCGGTTTCCTTCCATCACCCACATGCCGATCTGCTCCATCAGAATCTGTGACTCCGACTGCAGATCAATCTGCGCAGACGCGTGGTTATAATTTTTGTGCGCCATTCCAAGGAAAAGCGTTGCAGCGCCTAAAATAACCGTTGAAATTGCAATCGCGATAATCAGTTCCACAAGCGTAATTCCCCTATGATCGTTCGGCACACTGCCACCCCCTTTAAAAAGTTACTGCTCCGTAAAATGCCTGCCGGTATCTTTCACCAGCCGGATTGTGTATGCCGGGACACCATCAATATAAATGGCATTCACATTTGTACAATCGTCATAAAATGCCGTTTTCTTATAAGCAATCTTAATAAATGTCCCACCGGCACCCGGTTCTGTCAGTTCCTCCCCGGTGCTGCTGTCCTTACGGATTTTAATTGTATTATTACACAGCTTCGTCCCGTCAGATGTCAGCTTTGTATCGTCAAAACTGCCCAGATTATCGGACAGGACACGCGTATAATATCCATTGTCCAGCTTGTAAATATACAGATAAGAACTGCCGGCTTTGCTCATCGTCCTGACCTGAAGCGCATCCAGCGAAGAATCCAGCGTCCTTACCACCTTCTGCGTATTGGCATAGTGCAGATGCCCGATCATCATGACAGACGTGCTTGCAAGAATGCCAATAATCGCAATAACGATAATGATTTCAACGAGCGTAATTCCATTCTGCCCCAAAAGTTTTCGTTTCTTCATTGGCACACCCCTTACCCATTCTTCTTCCAATTATCATAGTTCAAATAAGAATCCAGATCAAGGTTTCCGGAAATATTTGACGCCGCAAGGGAAGAACAGCCTTTGAAAAACTGGGAAAACAGCGGAGTATCCCGTTTCTGGTCCTCGGTAAACAGCTGGGAAACCAAAAGCTTGTTTCCCCGTACCGAAGCATTGGAATCAAAAGAGATCACCCCACCGGAAATAATCATTCCCTCAAACTGGCCGGACACCCTGACATCCCCGGTTGCAATGACAATTCCCTTTGTAACCGTAGCTGGAAGTGCATAAGTTCCGGCATTTTCAATCAGGTATACATCCGCAGCCGGGGAATACACCGTTTCCGAAGCCGTCGGGGATGCCTTGTGTTTTTCCACCTCTGTGGTAAATGCACTCCGGTCAATCAGATAGTCAAACAGCGGATTTACCGTTTTGTCAATCACTTCATGCCCACTGGCATCCGTAGACGTCAGACGGACATTGTCTTCGGTCACTCCCTGCCCCTGATCCGTCAGTCCCAGTTCCAGCGACTTATAGCGCACGGCAAGCTTCGAACAGTACTTCCAGTATAACCCACTGCTGTCTTTCCAGTTGTCCGGCGCAATCGTATACGTTCCAACTTCCAGCATATCTGCAGAAGCCGCCCGTTTTAAAATGTCCCCGGAAAACGTCATAATCGTATTGGAATCCACAATCAATGCATCCTCATCCAGATAGATATTGGCATACTGTGCCGTTTTCCCCTGATTGTTCACATAATACTCGGAAAAAAAGTCATTCGCAGACTTCTCTGAATTAAAATTCAGGTAATAATAGACCCCACCCGGAAAATAATAGGGAACCACCTGCCGGCTGCTGTTTAAATATCCTTTCAGCGTACTTTCACTGATTCCGGTATATGCCGCATACTTCTTTTGATCCAGACTTCTGCCATCTCCCGACACATATTCCAGTGGAACATAATATGCCAGCTGGTTCGTCCGCGCTGAGATGGACTCGCCCATCAGAATATCCTCGTTACTGGCATCGAGCTTTCGCGAAATAAACGTCCGCCCTGCCAAAAGCAGGTAATTCAACCCTTTGATATCCAGATGGCTGCTTTTTCCATTGACCATCATGGCACTGCTAAACTCCGCCTTTTTCGCGGAATCCGGATCCTGTGCGCCATAATTTTTCTGGAAATTATAGCCGTAATAATTGCCCTGCAAAGTCACGGAGCTCCCCCTGCCAGCCAGTTCCAGATCATCCGCCACATACATATTTCCGTTCATATGGATAGAAGAAGCACCGTTGGTTCCGGCAGACGATGTCTTTATATTTTCTGCCCAGATCGAGGAACCACCGTCCCCGACCGTCAAGTCTGATCCGCTCTCCGTCACGATATCCCCGCGTGTAAGAACCGTCTTCCCCTTGATCGTACCGTTTCCTCCCGTGGACGCATAAATTCCGTCTGCCCCGGCATACACACTGCCATCCACTGTCACATTCTGTGCCCCGATGTTGATCTGTCTGTCGGCTATCAGCGCATAACGCATAAACTCCTGCACCTGCCCCCTGCCGGAGAAATTCATCTTCGGGGTGGAAAACACAAGGTCGGTTTTGATCGTTGTCTCATAATCCTGTGCATCTTTATACCGGATCTGCACACCCTTTAACGTAAACGTCCCTGCGCCGTAATCCACCTCATATTTTGGATCTGCGGCAGGGATATAACATCCCTGGTCTGCGGCTTCTTTGATGCAGCTTTTTACCGTATCCGTATCATAGCCGGAAACCCGGTATGCCACATTGCCGGAAGCGTCCATGGTATCCGACGCACCAACTGCCGGATCTGTGTGGTTTTCTGCAAACTGCTTCTGCAGCCCGTCCATATATCTGGTGGCAAATACTTTCTGCACATCCCCGCCGGAAGCAGAATACGTCAGGTAATTTTCAAGGACATCCGCATATGCTTTCTCCAGTGACTGCTCTGCAAGTTCCCTTGCACCGGCACGCAGATTATCCATCAGTTCATCCGCACTGTAGAAATTTTTCTTCGTGCCGCGTTCCACTTCCTTCATCTCAATATTGACAATCGTAATCTTCGTGATCACCACGGCAATCAGGCTTACCACAACCATCAGAACCAGTACGGCAAGCAGGGAGGCACCACGGTTATCCTGTTTGAACCGGTTTCCTTTCATCGCTACTCTCCTTTCGACGTGCTGACCGTAATATAACGGTACTTTTCCTTATCCGGATTGTTTCCGCCCTTGCCTTTCTTATATACACAGACCGTCAGATCGACCTTTCGCACTCCCCCGCTGCTTGCCACCAGAGGGGCAACCGACCCAGCCGGCAGCTTAAAGCTGTCCTGATAAATTGCTCCCTTGTTGGTCACCGCAGCCGGATCATCCGGATACGACTTGTTGCCAAGGTTTGATGCCACAGACGGCATCGGGCATCCCTGCGGCAACACCGTCATCTTATAATCCGGTCTAATGCTGTTGACATCCGCAATATTCTGGCATACAAACACCAGCTTAGGGTTCACACCGGCAGCGTATGTAACCTCCATCGTATCGCTGTCCTGCGCCACATGGTACATAAGGTAGATATGTTCCACGTCACGGATGTCTTCCTCTGCAAACTCATTACATTCGTATACTTCCGAAGGATCTATGCCCAATACCTCATCGCCTGTTTCCCCACATGTATAGCTGCATGCCACCCGGACATGCGTGCTGTCTGCCGTGACCGAAAATTTCCGCTTCATCTTCGCCTGCAGTTCGCTATCCCCAAGCGGAAGCGTCCCCGGATGTGCAGCGGCATATGTCATATTTTTTTCCGAAAAATACGTCATTGCTTCCTGCAGCTGGTTATGTTCCAGTGCCACGACATCCTTTGTGTCATCAATCCCTTCGATCTGTGGGATATTGGTGTCATTTTCAGCTGCAGCCGTACTGACGGAAACCTCGACATCATACGCCCTGCCGGAAATGCCTGCCGATGCGTAGTACACATTCTCCGCCTGAAATGCCGGTGCCGGGGCAGCCGCCGGAGTCTCAAGGAGCAGGGTGTAGCCCTTTCCTTCCAGATAGGGAACACGAAATCCTGCCCCTGTCGTCACCACAGCCAGCTCTTTTTGGTTTTTTAAATCCTCCAGCACTTCCTGCGCCAGATTGGTTGCATGCTGTTTGTCCGCCATCATCGCATTGTACTTCATGGACTGCGTAAAATAAGACAGCAGCGGAATGGAAATAATGGCAAGAATTGCCATGGCAAGGATGACTTCCAGCAGGGAAAATCCACCATTGTTATTCGGTTGTCTCTTCATCTGCGGACCTCCTTCCCATCCGTTTTACGGTGCAGTTTCAAGCGATGTGCTTCTGCCAAAAATACTCATCACACCTTTTGACATATTCGGGAATACCGGTGGAACATACTCTTTTCCGGTGTTCTCCAGATAATACATATTCAGTGTCATCTCCCCGTTTAATTTTCCGGTGGAATCATCATAATTTGCCGTAAACTGTGAAATCGTTGTACGATCCTTAAAATTGTTGACATAAGCAATCATTTCCTTTAACCCGGCATAGCCTGCCTCATAGCGGATACCGATAGAGGCATAATATCCCCGGACCTCTTTTTGCTCTGGTCCTGTCGTTTCCTGTTCTGCTGCATCTGCCCCCTGTGTGCTCTCCTCACTCTGGCTTTCGGATGTAGAAGATGCCTCTGCATCCGGTGCGGTAGTGGAAGAAGCATCCGTTCCTGCAGCCGTGTCCGTGCCATCGGTCTGCACATCCACAGCAAGCGGCTGGTTCATGGTAAACGTAATGTCCGTAATATGGAAATCGCTGCTGTTATCCTCATACGCCTGTAACGACTCAATAGCCTTCTCGGTTGTCATTGCCGAAGGATACATACCGATAATCGTCTTCTGCTTTTTTACCATCCGCTGGATATTTTCTTTTACCTTCGGAAGTCCTGCCTCCATCTGTTCCATCTGCTGCACTTTTGCCTGATCGGCCGTATTCTGTTCTTCAATCTTCGCTGCCTTGCTCATTCCCTTACTGAAAATAAAGAAATACGAACATGCCACTATGACAATCGCACAGAAAATGAGCAGCAGCCGCTTGTCGGAATCTGAAATTTTAATTCTATTCATTGGTCTGCTCCTCTCCTTCCATGCTGTCTGTATCGGTATCTGTATCGACATCTGTATCCGCAGACGGAACCGCTTCTTTTATGAGATGCCCGTCCTCCCCGAGAAATGCGCCGGTATAATAAGCATTTAACGTATACGTCCACGTCACCGTGCCGCTGTCTTCATCAGACTCCTCCGACATGGACGGAATCGAAAGATTTTCAAGCAGCGTCACATCCGCAAAATTCAAAAGCATCTGTCCGACCGTAACTTTCCGGTCAGCCTCCATATTCAGCGTTACCAGCGAACCGTCCGTCTGAATGTTTTTTACATGGATGGTTGTCGGAAGTTCATTTTCCAGCTGCGCAATCAGCGGATACAGCTGCTCATTTTTCGTGATGGTGGCAAGATCCAGTTTCTCATACACCTGTTCCTCCGCCTGTACCCGCGCGTAATCGTCATATGTCTCCTGCACATAGGAAAGATCATTGATCCGTTTGGTCAGATTGCGGTGCTCACGATAAGCCAGCAGCTGACGCACACCGGAACCGAGAATCAGCAGGACACTTACCAATACTGCCCCCGCCAGAATCACATATGCCGTGTGCAGGTCGTTCTTTTTGGAATCTGCCACAAGCATGTCCTTTGGTCTGGCATCAATTGGATGAACCGCTGCACCGATGACCGAAAGGAAACCGACAGCCGTTGCCGCCTTCGGTCTCATCCCGGAAGATGCCGCATCCGGTGTTACCGTTTCCTCAGCCGCCTTGTTTTTTCCGCTCCGTAAATCGATGACCTTCGTGAAATCAATTTCCTGCAGGGGAAGCGGAAGCTCCTGTGCAAACAGTTTGTGCATGCCTGCAAAACGGGAACCATCGCCAACCAGATAGACATTCCCGACAAATTCCTGTTTGACCTGATTCTGATAATACTCAACCGCCGTGTTTGCAATGCGCAGATGATACCGCAGGGACTCCGCCAGATCCTCATATGCCTCTTCTGCCAGAGCCTGCTGACGCTTCATCTCCTCCTGATTTCCCATCTCCGGAACCGTCGGACGGTTGTATATCACATTGTGGTCTAAAAGGAAATCAAGTGCTTTCTCCTCATCGTCAATGCCAAGCACCGGATGGTCGATCACCGCTGTGATCGTTGCTCCATAGCCATACGGTGTCACACGCTGAAAGACCAGTTTTTTATTTTCCAGAATACTGATGACCGTTGCCTGTTCTTCCAGCTGCACGACCACGGCATTTTCCAGAAAACTGTCACACAAAAGCTGTACCGTTCCGTTTCCGATATAGTCAAACGTCTCCACCTTAAGCCCTGCCAGCTCGGCAAAGGTCACATAGTTGTTTAAAAGATTATCCGGAATTGCAACGAGAAGCAGCTTAAGCATCTTCTTTCCGTCTTCTTCCTCCACGTCCATCTTGCTGTAGCTGATGGTGTAATTGCTCACATCCATCGGGAAGTAATCACGGATCTGTGCCTCGATGATTCCCATGATCTTATTGTCCTTGACAAACGGGATCATGACCTCGCGGGTAACAACCTTAGAGGAGGAAAGGGTAAATACAACTTCCTTCTCATGGATATCGTGTCTGCTTAGTTCGGCCTTTAATGCCGATGCAAACGCTTCTTTGTCGCGGATATAGCCATCTTCCACCGCATGTTCCGGGGTGCGGAACGCAAACGCTTTATGTACCGGTGGATTTTTCTTGCGGTAATCGGCCAGTGCGACTTTTGTCCACCATACACCGGCCTCAATACTTACTACTCTTTTGACCATTTTCATTTTCTCCTTATATATTTTCCGAAAGGTTTTCATTGGAAAATGTACAAAAATAATTATGCTTTGTTCATGTTCTCTTCGGGAAGAGACTGTAAGAATTTTGGCGAAAAGTTATGAATGCCTGACGCGACCGGACGACATTCGCCATCCGGGCTCATGTCGTCCTTTCCCGTACATCCATGTACGGAAACCGCTGGGTATTGACAAAATTCTAACAGGCTCTAACCCTTGAGAAAAATCACAAATCCTAATTATTTTTCTACATTTTCCATCGTTATGTTGTGATGTGAAATTTAAATGGCGAATAAGAAGAATGTTCAAAATTCGCCACGGAAAACAAATAACTTTATGTTTTCTTGAAACATTACTCCTTGGCAGTTTATACCAGATTTCATTTAATAGATGCCCATCATGCCGAGATACCAGGTCCAGAAACGGCTGCCCCAGAGTGCGGCGATGAATATGCCTGCCGAAAGGTACGGACCGAGTGCAAGCAGGTTGTTTCGCTTGCTTACTTTCATGCGGATGGTATGGATGACGGATCCAAGAATGCATGCAAGAATAAATGCCAAAATAATATTTTTTGCGCCTAAGAGCAGGCCTGCATATGCCATGAGTTTGATGTCTCCCCCACCGATTGCTTTGCCGGAGGAGAAATAATACAGGCCATACAAAAACAGGCTGACAATGACTGCCCCGATGATATGGGACAGGATATGCCGGAAATCATACACGGTCATGAGGATACCGAGCAGTCCCAGAAACAGGTTCTGGGAAACCGGTATCTGATAGGTTCTCTCATCGATGACCGCAATGACAATCAGGGCAGATGTCATGAGGCAATACAGCACACTGCTGAACGTGAAACCGCCCGCCATGAAAACGACCACATACAGCACACCATTTAAAGCCTCGATTAACGGGTACTGTATGGAAATCCTAGCACCACATTGCCGGCATCTGCCCCGAAGAATTATGTAGGAAAATACAGGAACCATGTCCCGCCAGCCCAGCTTACGCCCGCAGTTCATACAGTGCGAGGACTGCACGATATTCTCTTTTTTCGGAATACGAAAGATCAGCACATTTAAGAAACTGCCGATGACGATTCCGTATAAAAATATAACAATATAAAGAAAAATCGTAAGTTGGGTTAGCATTTGTTTCTCCTAAATAAAATTTAAATTAAAGCTGAGTAATAACTGTATCAAAAACTTCTCCATTAGCGTCATAAGCCTGAGTTGCAATTGTTTTCTTTGCAGCTGCTGGAGATGTTTTATCTTTAGCTGGTACATCCGTATCAGTTGGATTAATTACGATAACAACTTTTGTAATTTTCTTTCCTTTTTTTGATCCCATTTTAGCAGTCATATCACCAACTGCATTATAACCTGTTAAAGATTGAATTTCAGCTGCAAGAGTTTTTGCTGGCGCACCAGTTGCATCTGTATTCGATGTTGAAGGATCTGCATCCATAACAATAGTAGTTGCAGCAGTTGTTTTTTCTGCATTAGATGAATAAGCTGTTGTTGCAGCAGTACCATAGCTATTAATAATCTGGAAGTCCTTTGCTTCCTTTGACTTGTTAATATAAGGAAGTACCTGTGTACCAACAATACCTACCAAAATTGCCATAATAGCGATAACGATAATCAACTCCACGAGAGAGAAACCTTTGTTATCCTTCTTTTCATTCTTTGCTTTCATGTTCTGAAGCAGTTCCATAATTTTCTTCATACCCTTTGTTCTCCTTTTTTGAATATATTTTTATGTATCTATCATCACATGTCTCATGGCAGACATGTAACAACCCTTCTTCTGCCCGCGGTCAGGCTCCGATGCTGTCGTACAGGCTGTACATCGGCATCATGATCGCAAGGACGATCGGCACCACAATAACTGCCATCACAATAATGATGAGCGGTTCCATCGCGGCAAGCAGTGCCTCGGTCGCCGACTCCACCTCTTCATCATAATATGCTGCGACTTTGTCGAGCATGTCTTCCATATTACCGGTTTCCTCGCCGATCTCTATCATGTGGTAGACCATCGGTGGGAAGACCCCGGAATCTGCCAGTGGCTTCGAGAGCGGGATTCCACGGCTGACCTCTTCGGTCGCATCTTTTAATGCCTGCTTAACCACGGCATTCCCCATCATCTCGGTCACAAGCCCGAGTGCATCCACCAGCTGGACACCGGAACCCATCAGTGTAGACAGGGTTCGCGTCATGCGCGAGGATGCCGTCTTGATGCTGAGCGGACCGACCAGCGGTACCTTTAGAATAAATTTTCCTAATATATGTGCCCCGCCCTCTGTCTTTTTCCACGCATGGATAAATATGGCGATACCGGCGATGATGGCAACAATAAAATACCAGCTGTGCACAAAGAAATCGCTGACTGCCATGACTGCAAGCGTGATGCCCGGCAGTTTTCCGCCGACTTCGTCAAACTGGGCAGTAAAGGTAGGCACAATCTTAATCATCATGATGGCTACGACAACGATAATAACAAGAATCAGGATGACCGGATAAATCGCCGACTTGATGATCAGCCCCTTCAGGTGGGCTTCTTTTTCAAACTGGCTTCCCACACGGCTGAATGCTTTATCCAGACCACCGGAGGACTCCCCGGCGGCAACCATCTGCACCATGAGGTTTGGAAAAATCTTCGGGTGCTCCGCCATCGCAACAGCGAGGGTCTCCCCACGCTGTACGGAATCCCGCACTTCTGCGATTGCGTTGGCAAACTGTTTGTTCTCGGTCTGCTCGGATAGCATGTCGAGTGCCTCAACGACGGTCACACCGGCATTTAATACGCTCTCAAACTGGCGGCAGAATACGCTCATTTCGCGGACACTGACGGCTTTTCCGATATGGATTTCAAGATCTTTGTTAAATGCGTTGGCTCTTGCGATGGAAACGATGGTGTTACCGCCGGATTTGAGTTCTGCCGAAGCGACTTCCATGTTCATGGCCTCGATGGTGCCGGTTTTTGGTTTTCCATCGGCTCCGACCACTTCGTATTTATAACTTGCCATGTCTTAACTCCTTTTTAAAACAGCTTCTGCTGCATGTTTCCTGTATCCTGTGCATACTCTACGGCATTTGCCGCATCAATTTTGTGCTTCAGATAAAGACTGAATAAGGAATCATCCATCGTCTGCATACCAATTTTCTTGCTTGTCTGCATGATGGAAGGGATCTGGTGTGCCTTATCCTCGCGAATCAGGTTTTTGATTGCCGGGGTTCCTAACATAACCTCAAAGGCTGCCACACGGGACTTTCCATCAATCGTAGGCAGAAGCTGCTGCGAAATAACAGCTTCCAAAACCGATGCCAGCTGGGAACGGATCTGATTCTGCTGATGTGGTGGAAACACATCGACAATACGCTCAATGGTAGGTGCCGCACCGATGGTATGCAGGGTGGAGAATACCAGATGTCCGGTTTCTGCTGCCGTGATGGCAGTGGAAATCGTATCAAAGTCACGCATCTCCCCCACAAGGATGATGTCCGGATCCTCACGGAGTGCCGCACGGAGCGCATTTCCATAGGAATCCGTATCAAGGCCAATTTCTCTTTGGTTTACAATTGACCGATTGTGTTTATGTAAATACTCGATCGGATCTTCGAGTGTAATGATATGTTCGTTCCGTTCTTTATTGATGACATCAATCAAAGATGCCAGTGTGGTGGATTTACCGCTTCCGGTCGGTCCCGTGACAAGGACAAGCCCACGCTTTTTCTTTGTCAGCCCAAGGACCGCTTCCGGCACCCCGAGGTCCTCCGGTGTCGGGATATCGCTTGCCACGATACGCAGTACAGCCGCATAGGAACCTCTCTGGTGGAAAGCGTTGACACGGAACCGTCCCACACGCGTATCCGTGTAGGCAAAATCCACTTCCCCCGTGGCTTCCATGGTCTTTTTCTGTTTTTCGTTAAACATGGATTCCACCAGTTCTTTGGTCATCGCCGGTGTCAGTTTCTCAAATCCGTCCATTTCATAAAGTGTTCCGCTGATCCTGCACTTCGGCCGTACCCCCACGGTAATATGTAAGTCGGACGCATGATGTGCTTTTGCTATCGAAAGAAGCGTATACATTGACAATTCCATCTGTTTTGCTGCCTTCCCTTCCCTTTTTATTTAATCATCTTCGTCATCATATGCCACACGCTGCACTTCCTCGACGGTAGTGATTCCACGCAGTGCGTAATCAATGGCACTCATGCGGAGTGTTTTCATGCCATGTGTTAATGCGATCTCCTCGAGCACGTCCGCATTCTCCCCACGGTTGATCGCCTGCCGCAGGTCTGCCGTGACCGGCATGATCTCATAAATACCGATTCTTCCATAGTATCCGGTTCCACCGCAGCGGACACACTCTTTGTGCCCCGGTGTGCGGACATTGATCCGTCTGGTAGGATCCTTTATGCCGAGTATCTTTTTCTCCCCTGCGGTTGCCTCCCGGACAATTCCGCATGCCGGACAGACCCGGCGCACCAGACGCTGGGCGATTACCCCGACCACGGAATCTGCAATCAGGTAGTTTTCCACTCCCATATCTGCCAGACGGGTGATGGTATTTGCCGAACTGTTTGTATGTAAGGTGCTGACCACCAGATGTCCGGTGATGGATGCCTTTACCGCAATCTCTGCGGTCTCCTGGTCACGGATCTCCCCGATCATGATGATGTCCGGATCCTGACGCAGGATGGAACGCAGTGCCGAGGAAAAGGTAAGTCCCGCCTTTTCGTTTACCTGTACCTGGTTGACCCCGTTTAAGTTCGCCTCAACCGGATCTTCTACCGTGATGATATTGACACCTTCTACGTTTAATTCATTTAATGCGGTATATAATGTCGTGGACTTACCGCTTCCGGTCGGTCCCGTGACGAGAATAAGCCCGTTCGGATGGCTTAGGATGTGGTCAAACTTTTTTAATTCGTCCTCCGGGAATCCCAGATCCCGCTTGTCCAATGTCAGTGCTTTTTTCTGTGCGAGACGCATAACGACCTTTTCCCCGTAGACGGTCGGAAGCACGGACACACGGATGTCGTATTCCTGCCGGTCCACAATGCTGGTCGCACGACCGTCCTGCGGGCGGCGCTTTTCGGAAATGTCAAGTCCGCTGACAATTTTGATTCTTGCGATCAGTGCGGCATGCAGGCTGATGTCGTGCCGCATGGCTTCGTGCAGCACGCCATCCACACGGAACCGGATCCGCACCTGGTTTTCCATCGGCTCGATATGAATATCGCTGGCTCTCTTATGGACTGCCTGCTCGATGATCTGTCCTAACAGTTTGACAATCGGTGCCTGCTGGACATTGTTCTCATCGTTTCCACTCCCGGGATCTAGGGCTGCCCTGGCTTTTGCCTGTTCCTGCTTTTCCCTTGTATACTGTTCTGCCACACGCAGGGCTTCTGCATTTCCATAGTAACGGTCGATGGCTGCCGCAATATCACTCGGGGTTGCAGCAAAACGCTCCACCTGACACCCGGTAATGATGGAAACATCGTCCATCGCCCGGATATCCAGCGGATCGCTCATTGCCACGCACAAAAGATTGGGATTTTTCTCATTGAACTTAAACGGAATCAGATTATACTTCCGCAGCACTGCCTCGTCCAAAAGCCGAATGATTTCCTCCGGGATGCGCAGGGTCGACAGATCGACACTCTGTATTTTCAGCTGTGCCTTCAGTGCCTCTACGATCTGTTTTTCGTCTGTAAACCCCAGATCTATCAGTACCACTCCGAGACGTTCTCCCTGTTTTTCTGTTTTTTGGACCTGTAACGCTTTTACCAGCTGATCCTGCGAAATGACTCCTGCATCCACAAGCAGATCGCCCAGTCGCTTCTTCCGGGCAAACCCTACCAACTTATCCATGTAATACTCCCACTACGTTAAACATTTATTATTTTCGAATAATTTCGAGCAATTAATGATTATTATAACCTTTTTTGTTTTCTATTGCAATCCTTTTTCATGTATAAAATATAACTTTATTGCATTTTACCGTTTCTTTTTTTGTGCAAATTTCACATCTAGGTCTTTTGTCCTATTTTATTTGCCGTCATTTCCTCCACAAAAATGCCATATCCTTTCGTTGGATCGTTAACAAGCACATGGGTCACGGCACCGATCAGTTTCCCATCCTGCAGGATCGGGCTTCCGGAGAGTCCCTGCACGATTCCGCCGGTCAGCTTCAGCAGGTTCTCATCCTCCACATGAAAACGGATTCCCTTATTTTTATCTCCCGGTGTATAATCAAGATCATCAATTACGATGCGATACGACTGCAGTTCCCCGGACGCATCCGACAGAATTACCGCATCCTTTGTCTGAATCTCCTGTTTGTAACCAACCGGACACAACAGACTTTCGTTTTTCTTTTCTTCCCGGAAGTTTTTCGTCAACGTGCCATAGATACCGATTTGTGTATTGCTGGACACTTCTCCGATCTGGTTGTCTTTCCCATAATAGACAACTCCCTCCAGCTCTCCCGGTGTTCCCCGGACACCTTTTTTGATACCGAGCACCTGTGCTTTGTACAGCCGGCCGTCTGACAGACGGAGCAGGTCTTTGGTCTGTCCGTTTCCGATTCCGTGTCCCAGTGCCCCGAAGTTTCCGTCCTGATCAAAATAGGTCAGCGTGCCGATCCCTGCCATGTCATCTTTCACCCAGAGTCCCAGACGATAGCCTTTGTGTTCTGCTGCCGCAACCGGCTCCACCGATACCTGAATCTGCTCGGCTCCGCGCCACAGGGTCAGCACCACCGGTTGTTCCCCGTACTGATTGATCCGCTCTATCAGTTCTTCTTTTTTCGTGACCGCTTTTCCATTTACAGCAGTAATATAATCCCCCGGAAATACAATGTGTTCTGCCGGCTGCCGGCTGCTTCCGTCCACAGTTTCCACCGGGCCGGACCCCAGCACCAGTACTCCCTGGGCAGCCCCGTAAATGCCCACCACCTGTCCGCTCACGTATAAAGATTTTCCGTTCACCACGGAAACCTGCACCTCTTTCATAGGAAGAATGCCAAACAGATAGCAGGTCAGTGTATATTCCCCCTGCTTCAGCTGGCTGCACGTTTCCACTGCCCGTTCCTGCTTCATTGCCTGAAACGTCCGCTCCCCGATCTGTGCCATAACGGATTGCGGTTTTGTGGACATTGCCAGTGTGACCGGAATTTTTTTGTCCAGTTCCAGTTTCTGCCCCTCCTGCACGTATACATGATCGGGAATGGCATGTATCATGGTGGCATAGGCAAAGCAGCACAGCGCCAGAATATAAATACAGATAATATTTTTGAATATACGCATATAAAAAGACCGCATGCCAAAGGTTCTCCTATCTTCTCGGATACCTTTAGTATGCGGACTTTGGTTTTATCTATTCGTATTTTTCTGCCAGACGTTTCATCTCGCGTGCGTTTTGTAAAACCGTATCCGTGATCTCCACGCCGCCAAGCATCCGCGCCAGTTCCTCGATACTTTCCTCTTCCCGCAGCGGATGAATCCGGGAAACCGTGGACGCATGCTCCACCGATTTTTCAATCAGGAAATGGGCATCTGCCATTGCAGCAATCTGGGGCAGATGAGTGATGCAGATGATCTGGTGCGTCTTTGCCAGCAGTTTCATCTTCTGCGATACCATCTGTGCCGTACGCCCGCTGATTCCACTGTCAATCTCATCAAAGATCAACGTCGGAATCTCATCCGTATCCGCCATGACGGTCTTGACCGCGAGCGCAATACGGGAAAGTTCTCCGCCGGAAGCGACCTTTCCCAAAGGCTTTAACGGTTCTCCCGGATTGGTGGAGATCATAAATTCTGCCTCATCCCAGCCTCCGGCACTGTACTCCGTCTTCCGGAATTCCATCATAAACTGCACATCTAAAAAATTCAGATCTTCAAGTGCCTGTGCAATCGCTTTCGTCAATCCCTTTGCCGCTTTCTTCCGGATTCCGGAAACCTCTGCACACAGCCCGTCCAATTCTTCTTTCTTCCGGTTCATGGAAGTTAAAAGATCATTTAAGTATTTATCATAATCCTGTAATACGGCAATACGCTTTGTTTTTTCTTCCGCTGACTGCAGAATCTCTTCCATCGTATTTCCATACTTGGATTTCAGGTGATTGATCTCATCAAGCCTCTTTTCGGTCTGATAAAAGACTTCGTCATCAAATTCCTCCCCCGACAGGTAGGAAGAAATCTCATGATTGAAATCGCTCAGCAGATTATCAATATCGGTAAGCATCTGTTCCATCTGCGCAATGCGCTCCTCATATGCCGAAACCGAACTGACTTCCCGCAGGGCACGGCTGATAAGTTCCGATGCATTCTCTCCGGTACCGCCGTCTCCCCCGGTAGCTGCACCGGCAGCCGATATGGCATCCATGATCTTTTTTGCGTTTGCAAATCTGCGATACTGTTCTTCCAGCCGGGTATCCTCCCCGACGGAAAGCTGTGCCTCTTCGATTTCCTTTACTTCATACGCAAGAAACGACAACTCTCTGGCGCGCTCCTCGGTATCCAAAGACGAGGACTCCCACTCTTTTTTCAGTTTCCGGTATTCCTGATAACAGGCGGCAAGGCACTCCTTTTTTTCTCCCAGCGCGTCTTTTGCATAGGCATCGAGGATTTCCAGATGTTTCTTTTTGGAAAGAAGGGACTGGTGCTCATGCTGTCCGTGAATATCGATGAGCAGGGACGCCACCTCTTTTAACCGGGAAGCAGACACTGCTTCTCCATTGATCCGCGCAATTGCCCTTCCGGAAGTTATCTTACGACTTAATATTACTGTTTCATCCTCTGTTTCTATGCCCAGTTGCCGGATCGCATCCAAAACCTTTGGGTTTTCAACCGAAAAGACCAGCTCCACAAGTGCGGTCTCTTCGTTATCCCGGAGCAGTTCCTTTGGAACCTTCTCTCCGAGTGCCAGTGCGACCGAACCAATGATGATGGATTTACCGGCACCGGTCTCTCCTGTCAAAATATTAAGTCCTTCTTTAAATTCTACCTCTGTTTCTGTAATAAGAGCGAGGTTCTTCACATGTAGATTTTGTAACATACATTCTCCTTCTACTTTTCCGAAGCATTTTTATTACTGTTCTACAATTTTCCGAAGCTTTTTCATGATGTGCACCGCGTCATCGGACGTACGGATCACACACAGAATCGTGTCGTCTCCCGCAAGTGAGCCGACAATCTCCTGCATACGCATGGCATCTACTGCAGCCGCAACGGCTCCCGCCATACCGGACACGGTTTTGATCACAACAATATTTTCCGCTGCATCCACGGACAAAAATCCTTCCCGGAGAACCCTTGCATATTTTTCCATCATATTGGAATCCGCGTCCGTAATCACCGCATATTTTTGTCTGCCGTTGTCGGTCGAAATCTTTGTCAGCTTCAGTTCACGGATATCACGGGATACGGTTGCCTGGGTAACCTGAAACCCTTCTTTTTCGAGATATGCGGACAATTCTTCCTGTGTTTCCACATCATTTTTCTGAATCAATTCGAGTATCTTTGCCTGTCGTGTTGTTTTCATATGTCCTCCTTTGCGTCCTACGGTCTCATCTTTTTCCTCAGTATTTCCAGGAAACTCTGGTTACTGATTTTGCAGATCCAGATGGTACTTTGTGCCTGTGCAATCCGCACACGGTCTCCCACGTGCAGATGCTCCGGTGTGTCCCCGTCAAAGCTGACACATGCCGTCTCGTCCTTTTGAAACCGTCTGCTTCCCATCTTAATCTCCACAACATCCTCCGCTCCAAACACAATGCTTTTGGAGTTTAAGTCATGTGCATTGATCGGTGTCAGAAGAAGTACCCTTGCTTTCGGGTCCACGATCGGACCTCCGGTGGAAAGATTATACCCCGTGGAACCGGTCGGTGTCGCAACAATCACGCCATCTGCGTGGTAAGTTGTCAGATATTCCCCATTGACATACACATTTAAAAGCAGCATGGACAGATCCCCGGACCAGTGGATCACGACATCATTCAATGCCATATGTGCGCCGTTTCCGCCAATTTTTTCGCCGGTCAGAACAATCCGCTCTTCCATGATGCAATCATCCTGCATCAGACAGTCGATGGCATGAAATACGGTAGCTTCCTCAAGCTCACACAGATACCCCAGTGTCCCAAGGTTGACACCGATCAGCGGAATCTGCAGCGCCTCCACCTTGGTTGCTGCGCGGATTAACGTGCCGTCTCCGCCGAGAACAAGGATACATTCCGTGTCTGCCGGAATCTCGGAAAGTGCAAAATCTTTCTGGTTATCATCCTCCACATTGCTGACACAGATTGCAGCACTGCCGCCCTTTTGTTGTATGTACGAGACAATTTCGTTTGAGAGTGTCAGATCACGATCTTTGTACCGGTTCGTGATCAGCATAAATTTACGCATCTACTTATCCAATTCTCCGTGTGCTGCTTCCACAACTGCGTGAATATCCACGGATTCCTCCTTTATTGCTTCGTCCGATTTTTCAATATGCACGAGATACTCGATGTTTCCCTCCGGTCCCTTGATCGGTGAGTATTCCAGATGGTGTACCGAAAATCCGTTTTCCAGTGCAAAGGTAATGATCCTCTCGATCACTTCCTCGTGAACGGCCTTATCACGTACCACGCCTTTCTTTCCCACTTTTTCCCGTCCGGCTTCAAACTGTGGTTTGATCAGACACACCATCTGTCCGCCGTCCTTTAACAGTGCATATGCCGCCGGGAGCACTTTGGTCAGGGAAATAAATGAGACATCCACCGAAGCAAAATCGAGCACATCATCGATATCTTCCGGTGTGACATAGCGGATGTTTGTTTTTTCCATACAGACAACCCTTGGGTCCTGGCGCAGTTTCCATGCAAACTGGCCATATCCCACATCGACGGAATACACTTTCTTTGCCCCGTTTTGCAGCATGCAGTCCGTAAACCCGCCCGTCGAAGCACCGATGTCCATGCACACCATGCCATCTAAGGAAATGGAAAAATGTGTCATCGCTTTTTCCAGTTTCAGACCGCCGCGGCTGACATATTTCAATGTATTTCCGTGGATCTCAATCGGAGCATCCTCTGCAAAAGTGCTTCCCGCCTTATCCTCCCGGTTATTGTTGACAAATACATTGCCTTCCATAATCATGGTCTTTGCCTTTTCCCGCGATGGTGCCAGACCACGTTTTACAAGAAGTACATCCAATCGTTCTTTCATAATTCCTCCGGTAATTCTGCTAATATTTTTTCCGTCACGGAATCTGCATCCAGTCCCAGTGCTTTTTTTAATTCGCCAACACTTCCATGTTCCACAAAGCAGTCAGGAATTGCAATCCTGAGGACCTTTGTATGCAGTGCTTCCTCCTCCAGAAATGCAGCCACATGCTCTCCAAATCCCCCGCTTGCCACGTTCTCTTCCATCGTCACAAGAAGCGGATGGGATTCTGCCAGTTTCCGCAGGCAGTTTTTATCCAGTGGCATGGCAAATCTTGCATTTACCACCGTTGTCTGGATTCCTTTTTCTGCCAGTTTTTTTCTTACCTGCCAGGCGGTTTCCACCATCGAACCGATCGCAAAAAGTGCAACCTCTGTACCCTCGGCGAGTACTTCCGCACAGCCTTTTTGAATCGGTGCCCGCTGATCTTTCCAGAGATCGCAGGCTTCTCCGCGCGGATAACGGATCGCCACCGGTTCCTCTGCAGTAATCGCATACTTGAGCATATCGGAAAGCTCCCATTTGTTTTTCGGAGCCATAACCGTCAGGTTCGGAATACTTGACAGATACGACAGGTCAAAAATTCCCTGATGCGTGGCGCCATCCTTTCCGACTAATCCTGCACGGTCTACGGCAAACACAACCGGGAGATTCTGTGCACACACATCATGTAATACCTGGTCATAGGCACGCTGTAAAAAAGAAGAATACACCGCAAATACCGGTTTGAGTCCCGCCTTTGCCATACCGGCCGCAAACGTCACCGCATGCTCCTCTGCAATTCCCACATCAAAAAAACGTTCCGGGAAAAGATTTTTAAATCTCTTTAAACCGGTTCCGTCTGCCATCGCTGCGGTAATCGCAACCACCTTCGGCTCCCGCTCCCCCATTTTGCGCATGACGGTGGAAAACACATCCGTGTAATGCGCTTTTTCCTGATGATACAGCGGAACACCGGTGTCAATGTCAAACGGTCCCGTTCCATGGAAGCGCGCCGGATGACGCTCGGCAGGAAGATATCCCTCTCCCTTGATCGTGCGTACATGAACCAGCACCGGACCGCGCACACGCTTTGCCTCCGCAAGCACTTTTCGGATTTCTTTTATGTTGGTGCCATCCACCGGGCCTAAATATGTGATACCCATATTTTCAAAAAACATTCCCGGGACAAACAGCTGTTTGATACCGCTTTTGGCGTTGCGGATCCGTTTGACCATCCGCTCCCCCACAACCGGAATCCGGTTTAGGGAATTTGTCACACCGTCTTTTAAATCCAGATAGGCATCCGAGGTGCGGAAGGAATTCAGATACTGGTTCATTCCTCCCACATTTTCGGAGATCGACATCTGGTTATCATTTAACACAATAATAAAATTGGTTTTCATGCGCGAAGCATTGTTCATTGCTTCGTATGCCATACCGCCGGTCAGTGCCCCGTCTCCGATCACAGAGACCACATAATAATTGTCACCGGTCAGTTCCCTTGCCTGCGCCATGCCAAGTCCTGCGGAAATAGACGTGGAGCTGTGCCCGGTATTGAAGGCATCTGCCGGGTCCTCTTGTGTCTTTGGAAAGCCGCTCATCCCGCCATACTGCCGTAAAGTGGCAAACCCGGATTTACGCCCGGTTAAAATCTTGTGCGTGTAGGACTGATGTCCGACATCCCAGATAATCCGGTCTCTCGTCAGGTCAAATGACAGATGAAGCGCCATCGTCAGTTCAATCACACCCAGATTCGATGCCAGATGTCCTCCGGTTTTTGCAATATTTTCCACCAGAAAATCACGGATTTCTTCCTGTAGCTCCTCCAGTTCTTCCTCGTTTAGTTGTTTGATATCATTTACTTTTTTTATCCGATCTAAAACCATGTTGCCCTCGAAAAATTAATGATCCCTGTTGATCAAATAGAAAAACAGGTCATGCAGAAACGTATGCTCTCCTTCAAATTCATCCAGTATCTTTATTGCTTCCCCGGAAAGCCGCTCTACATCCTTTTTTGCCTGCTCCAGCCCCTCAAATGTCACATAGGTTGCCTTCTCATTTTCCGCATCACTGCCGATCGGTTTACCGAGTTTTTCAAAAGATCCCGTGACATCGAGAATATCATCCTGAATCTGAAAGGCAAGTCCCAGCTTTGCTCCGGCTTCCTGCATACGCGCAACCGACACTTCATCCGCGCCTGCCAAAATGGCTCCGATCATAAGCGATGCTTCAATCAGCGCTCCGGTTTTTAACCGGTAGATAAAGTCCAGCCGGTTACGGTCGATGGTCTGTCCGGTTTTCTCACTCTCCACATCCACCACCTGGCCGCCGATCATTCCGTATATACCCGCTTTTTGTGCCAGCACGGAAAAAGCCCTGACAATTCTCCAGTCTCCTTCGTTTCTGGTCAGCGCTGCTGCCACGGTCTCAAACGCATAATTTAAAAGCGCATCCCCCGCAAGAATTGCCATTGCTTCCCCGTATACCGCGTGGGTTGTCTTTTTCCCACGCCGGTATTCGTCGTTATCCATAGCCGGAAGATCATCATGGATCAGTGAATAGGTGTGGATCATCTCAATCGCCGCCATAAAATCATCAATTGCCGGATTCGTTCCGTCAAACATCTGGTAAGATGCTTCCATCAGCATCGGCCGCAGACGCTTTCCGCCTGCAAAAACACTGTATTCCATGGCATCAAGCACGGTCTGCTGAAACCCCTTTTCCTGTGGCAGAAACGGTGCGATCCGTGCTTCAATGTCTGCCGCCCTGCGTTTTATTTCCTGTCTGATCTCCATCAGAATTCCTCCAATTTTCCATCCTGGTTCAGTACAAGCATTGCCTTTTCTATCGTATCCAAAGACTGGCCGGCTGCTTTGATCTGTTCCATTCCCTCTTTGTATAGGGCAAACGAACGGTCTAACGTTACGTTTTCGTCTTCCATCGCATCAAGTATGGAATCGATCTTTGCAAACCGTTCCTCCAGTCCCGGTTCTTTTTTTTCTAATTCATCACTCATTTTTTACTCCTTCGGCTGCCTGAATTTCTGTCACTGCTGCCGTCAGTGTGCCATCCAGCAAATGGATCTGCACGGTATCTTTTTTCCTGATCTGGTGGATGCTCCGCAGTGCCTGATGGTTCCCATCCTCCACGAATGCATACCCTCCACTGAGTTTCTTTACCGGGGAATAGCTCTCCAGCGTGCCTGCCAGAAGTGCCAGACGGTGTCTGCGCTCACGCAGCAGTTCCTCCATGCGTCCGGTCAGTTTCTCTTCATACTCTGCCACTCTTCGCCGGTTTTCATTCATCCGCTGCTGAGGGCTGAGATAGTGCAGGCGCATCCTCTGGTGCTCCAGGTGGTTTCTTGCCACGGTTACTTTCCTTTGGAGTTCTTTGTCCATCTGCTGCCGCATGCCAAGCAGTTCCTGCATTGCCTGCCGGTAATCAAACACCGCCAGCTCCGCTGCTGCAGACGGAGTCGGTGCCCGCAGGTCTGCGACATAATCTGCAATCGTAAAGTCCGTCTGATGACCGACAGCGGAGATCACCGGAATCCGGCAGTCAAAAATGACCCGTGCCACCATTTCTTCGTTAAATGCCCACAGATCCTCTATGGATCCACCGCCCCGTCCGACAATGATTACATCCACGCCGATCTGTTCAAGTGCATGAATTCCATGGACAATTGATGCTGCCGCACCCTCTCCCTGCACCAGGGCCGGGCAGAGAATCAGCTGCACATACGGGTTCCTGCGCCCTGCAATATTGCGGATATCCTGAATCGCTGCCCCGGTCTCTGCCGTAACAATCCCCACGGTTTTTGCATAGGTGGGAATGGGCTGTTTGTATTCCTCCGCAAACATTCCCATCTCTTCAAGCTCCCGCTTTAACGCTTCAAATTTCAGATACAGATTTCCCTCTCCGTCCCGTTCAATCGTCCGTGCATAGATCTGGTATCTGCCATCTCTTTCATACACTTCCACGGATCCGGTCACAACCACGCGGTCGCCCTCTTTCATCGGAAATTTTAATCCTTCCCTGCGGCTTCCTGCAAACATGATCGCGTTTATCGTTCCGTCTGCATCTTTCATTGTAAAATAAATATGCCCGCTGGAGTGATACTTACAGTTAGATACCTCTCCCTTGATGCTGATATGGTGCAGCATAAAGTCCTGAGCGAACATATTTTTAATGTATTTATTTACCTGCCCTACCGAATATACATGTTTCATCATTCTGCAAACTTTGCAAGAATTCCATTGACAAATGCCGGTGACTCATTGGTTCCGTATTGTTTTGCCAGTTCCACAGCCTCATTGACCGCAACCTTAAACGGAATCTCATCATCATAACGGATCTCATATACCGCCAGACGGATCAGTGCCAGATCTACTTTGCCCATACGGGTTGTCTTCCAGCCTTTTGCGACTTCGTTGATTGCCTCATCAATTTCTGACAGATGGTTATAGATATCCCGATAGCGCTCTGCGATATACTGGAAATCCTTGTCTGTCACATGGTCAACTTCCTCGCCAAATAATACCAGCTGTTCTGACAGTTCTCCCGCGTCAAAAAATTCTACACGGAAAAGCATCTTAAATACATTTTCTCTTAACTCTCTTCTTGTCATCTTCTCTCCTCGCTTAAAAATAAAGGATGTCTTTCGTTCAGACATCCTTTATTATACCATATTCTGTTTCGAATACAAAGATTTAATTGTCAGTTCCCATATCAACACTTGCAATACGGACATTGACAACAGCGACTGTCAGGCCTGTCATATTCTCAATGGCAGCCTTTACTTTATCCTGTACCTTGGCAGAGACTTCCGGAATGCTGTAACCATATGCAATGTTGATGGCAACATCAACCTTTACTTCGTTGTCCATAATTTCAATCATGATTCCCTTAGAAAGGTTCTTCATGCCGAGCTTGCTGACAATTTCGTTTGTGATGTTTCCCGCCATGGAACTGACGCCATCTACTTCTGTTGCTGCAAGTCCTGCAATGATCGCAACGACTTCATCTGCGATACGGACATCCCCGATGGGATCTGATTTTATCTGAACTGTTTTTCTGCTATCAGCCATAATACAATTGCCTCCTCAGTATTTTATCTTTGCTTATTATAACAGACTCTGTATTATTTGGAAAGCATAAAATTATACAACCTGCCCCTTGGATACATATACCTGATACGACTCATTTCCGGTCAGTGACTTGCCCTCTGTGACACGTACATTCTTGTCGGTAATCACGTATTCCACGCTTGCATTATCTTCCACTACGGTATCCTGCATCAGCACACAGTTTTTCACTTTTGCGCCTTTTCCAACGTGAACGCCTCGAAACAGGACGCTGTTTTCGACTTCTCCCTCGATCACACAGCCATCGGCAACCATAACATTCTTTGCTTTGGAACCGTTGATATAACGGGTCGGGTTATCGTCACGGATCTTGGTGTAAATCTGATTTGGAGAAAACAGTGCATTTAAGTTTTCTTCCTGTAACAGACGCATATTTTCTTCAAAATAACTCTGGGTATCATGGATATTGACCACATAGCCATCGTAGCAGAACCCGCGGATATCCAGCCGGTCAATCTGCTTGTCCAAAAGGTCACGTACAAAGTAAGTATGCCCATGTACATACGCATCATCTATCATATTGATCAAAAACTCGCGTTCTACCACATAAATATTCATGCTGAAATTCATCTCCCCCTCTTCGGTCGGGTTGATGTAAATCTTGCTGACGCGGTCTCCGTTCATGCCGAGTGCATAGTACAGATCCATGCGGTCCCTGCTCTGACGGATAAATGCCTTCGGAATTTCCTGCTTGCGGTACATCATGGTCACATCCGCACCACTCTTGATATGCGCATCTAAAAGTTCATTAAAATCAAAATTGATGGCAATATTTGCATCGGTCATAATGACATATTTCTGTGGCTGCTTTAACAGATATCCGCGCAGACTCTCAAGTGCCTCGATGCGTCCCTCGAATACCTTTACCTGTTTCTGTGCGAACGGAGGAACAATATTCAGGCCTCCGTTTTTGCGGACCAGATCCCACTCACGGCCGGCGCCGAGATGATCCAGCAGGGAATGGTAATTTTTTCTTACGATAATGGAAATATTGTCAATTCCGCTATGTACCATGCTGGAAAGAATAAAATCGCACATGCGGTATCTGCTGGCAAATGGAATGGATGCCATGAGGCGCTCCGAAGCCAGCTCCGGCACCATTGCATCATAGCTGTTCGGGAAAATAATTCCCAATGCCTCTGTCTTTGAATTTAACATTGCTCCTCACCCTCCTTCACATCTTCATAAATCATAGCGCTCGGACCAATTTTGGCGCCTTTTCCGATCGTCACATCCGCTGCAATTGTGGCAACTTCTCCGACACCTTCTCCTTCTGGCTTAGCTCCCACAACGGCATCTTCTTCTACGGTTGCATTTTCTGCAATGATACAGTGTCTGACAACTGCACCTGCCTTAATGGTGGAATGTCCCATCACAACCGCATCCTCTACGATAGCACCTTCCTCCACGGTAACACCCGAAAACAGAATCGAATGTCTGACCGTTCCCTTGATATTACATCCATCGGTAATCAGACAGTTATCCAACACAGCATTCTCTCCGATTCTGTGACCGGTCATACCACTGTTTCGGCTGTAAATCTTCCAGTTTTCATCAAACAGATTGATTCCACTGTGCTCCGGATCAAGCACTTCCATATTTGCCTCCCACAGAGACGGAATGGTTCCGACATCTTTCCAGTATCCGTTGAAATGATAAGCATACATCTTTCTTCCGTCACGCAACAGATTTGGAATAATATTGTTTCCGAAATCGTTCTCTGAATTTGGATCTGCTTCGTCCTCAATCAGATATTTTTTTAAAATATCCCAGTTGAATATGTAGATTCCCATGGACGCAAGATTGGATTTCGGCTCCTTTGGTTTCTCCTGGAATTCCGTAATCTTATCATCCTCGTCTGCTACCATCAGACCAAAACGGGATGCATCCTCCCACGGTACTTCCATGACTGCGACCGAAAATTCTGCTCCCTTCTTCTTATGGAATTCAAGAAAATCACTGTAATCCTGTTTGCAGATCTGGTCTCCCGAGAGAATAATTACATACTGCGGATCATAGCGTTCAATAAAAGCAATATTCTGATAAATAGCATTTGCCGTGCCTTTGTACCAGTCAGACCCCGATGCTTTCTGGTACGGCGGAAGCACATGCACACCTCCGTAAAGACGGTCCAGATCCCACGGCTGGCCATTTCCAATATACTCGTTTAATACAAACGGCTGATACTGGGTCAGAATACCCACCGTATCAATTCCTGAATTTACGCAGTTCGACAGCGGAAAATCAATGATACGGTACTTTCCCCCAAACGGAACTGCAGGCTTTGCAAGCTTCTGTGTCAGTGCATATAATCTGGACCCCTGGCCTCCGGCAAGCAACATTGCAACTAGTTCTTTTGCCATATAAGTATCCCCCTTCTGTTCATAATAAATTACACTTATTATGGTATCATAAAAGGTGGATAATTCCTAGCACTTTTGGCTCTTTTCGTTTTTTTTAGCAAAAACTTTTGTACTATGATATAATAAGAGAAACAAATCATAACGGAATCAGGAGGAAATCCCATTGAAACGATTACACTTCACCAGATGCAGGACTTCTTTGCTTGCTGTTTTACTCGCTTTTTCCGTAGCTTTTGTACCTGTACCATCCATTTCTGATACAAGTTCCAATTCTGCAGCACTCCTTACGACTGCACAAGCTGCCAAAAAGAACACCAAAAACAGTTTTTCACTCAATGAAGTACCAAAATACAACGGAAAAGCTTCTGTTGTTGTACACGGCAACCAGCCCTATTTTACTTCGCGGGAAAAGCAAAACACCAAAAGTTTTGAGTCGTATCATAAACTTGATAAACTCGGACGCTGCGGTGTCGCCTATGCCAATGTAAGCATTGATACCATGCCGACTGAAAAGCGCGGGGAAATCGGACAGATCCGGCCTTCTGGCTGGCATACGGTCAAATACAGCGGCGTGGTAGACGGAAACTATCTGTACAACCGCTGCCATCTGATCGCTTACTGTCTTACAGCTGAAAATGCCAACAAAAAGAATCTGATTACCGGTACCCGTTATCTGAACAACGAAGGCATGCTGCCTTATGAGACAAAGACGGCCCAGTATATCGACAAAACAAAAAACCATGTTTTATACCGTGTGACACCGGTTTTTAAAGGCAGTGATTTAGTTGCCTCCGGTGTACTGATGGAAGCCTACTCTGTAGAGGATCAGGGAAAGGGAATCTCTTTTTGTGTGTACTGCTACAATGTGCAACCGGGTGTTGCCATAGATTATGCCACCGGTGACAGTCATCTGCGTGGAAAAAATAACCAGAATTCCCATAAAAGTTCTGCAAAGGAACACGCATCCACGGTCTATATTTTAAATACCAACACCAAAAAATTCCACAAGCCGGACTGTTATTCGGTAAAGCAGATGCGCAGTAAAAACCGAAAAAAATACAAGGGGCTCCGCAAGAAATTGATCAAAGACGGATATTCCCCTTGTAAAAACTGCAACCCATAACGGCTGCCGGTATTTTGACAACTATACTTCAAACGTATTCAGCCTTGCGGCAAGTTCGTGGGAACCTGCTGTAAGTCCTGATATATCATTTTCCACCTCATTCATATGTGCTGCCAGTTCCTGTGTCGTTGCCGTAACCTGCTGGCTTGCGGCTGCGGTGCTTTGTGCACTTCCTTCTATCTTTTCCACCTGCTCCGATACGGAATGGATCTCTGACATGGTCTGTAAAACGATGGATGAAATCCGGGCTACTTTTTCATTCGTCTCGGAAATGCCATCTTCAATCAGGGAAAAGGAAGTAATCACTTCGCTGGTATCATCAATATTTGTCTGATTGCTGTTTACAACCAGATCAATACATTTTGCGCACTCTTCGAATCCGTTGACAAGTGATGTGATAATGGTTTTGATGCGCTCCAGCTCATTGGATGTATTCTCAGACAATCCTTTGATGCTTTCTGCAACAACGGCAAACCCTTTTCCGGCTTCCCCTGCCCGAGCTGCTTCAATGGATGCATTCAGGGCAAGCAGGTTTGTTTCGGATGCGATTTCTTCAATACTGGAGAGAATTTCTGACATTTTTTCGATCGTCTGGTTCGTTTCTGCAATCCGGGAAGCAATGGTGGAAACATTATCGGTCATCTGTGCACTTCCCTTTGACATTGCCTCTATATGGTGTTTCATATTACCGGAATTTTCGCGCAATGTCTCTGTACATTGATTGATATTCTCTGTTGCAGAAGCTATTTCATCCTCCCCACTCTGGATATCCGTAATGGTTTTATGCATCTGTCCGATTGCTTCTGCCTGATGGGTTGCTTCCGCTGCAATGCCTTCAATGGCATCTGCAATCTGCCCGGTCGCTTTGTGTGCGGAATCGGTCATGTCCTTCAACCGGTCCCCGGTATCCGTTACGCTCTGGGATATGGACATACTGTCTTTTATGATGCCGCCAAATTTTTCCATGGATTCATTGGCATTTCTGACCATTGCACCAAGTTCGTCCTGCCGGTTTATCACGTTACTGTCAACCGCACCGGTGAGTTTCCCGGAAGAAATGTTTTCGAGTTTTCCACGGATGACATCCAATACCTTTACGAGACGTCTTGCGACAAAATAAGTAAGGAATATCATTGCTATGATAAGGATAATACACTCAGCGATCAGTATGCATACATCCTGCCGGAAAGTCTGTTCGATTTTTTTCGTATTTGCACTTGCTTCAATATTTGCATTGATATCATCCGTATAGCATCCTGTCGTCAGCACCCAGTTCCACGGCTCAAATTCCTCACTGTAAGCAATTTTAGGTGCCTGTGTTTTGCCATCAGATTTCGTAAAAATAAATTCGTTGAATCCGCCGCCTTTTTCTGCTGCTTTCATGATTTCCTGTATGATCATGACACCATTATTGTCTTTTAATTCTTTCCGGTTTGATCCTTCCTGATCTGGCAGGATCGGATGCATGACAAGGGTATAATCGGTACTGTCTACCCAGATATATCCATCTCCTTCATCTCCGTAGCGGAAATTTCTCAATGTCTCAAGTGCGTTTGTCTTTGCGGTTTCTTCATCCATCTGCCCGTTTTTGAACTGGTCGTAATAATACTTCACGATGGTAATTCCCGACTGTACCTGCGACTTTACTTCTGTTTTGTATCCATCCAGAATATCCTCATACCGGATATCTTTGATGGTTGTTTCCGTAAATTTGAATATGCCCGCACATGTGCCGACAAGGATCAGACATGCCGCTATGATAATTCCTGTAAAAATTACGGACAGTCTGGCTGACAGTGACTTTTTCATTTGTAAGACCTCCCAATTGCTAAACATAGCTTATATATTTACTGTTACTGTTATATTATATTATAACACTTTTCCCATGTTTATCCAACAGACGCAGCCCTATTTTCCAATGATTTCATCGGTATTGATGAATTCATACGGTGTCTGCTGGTAAACATAATAATTCAGCCAGTTTGCATAAAGGATATTTCCATGTGACCGCCACTGCAGCATCGGCCGCTGCGTTGGATCATCATCCGGATAATAATTACACGGAAGCGTGATCGCAAGTCCCTTCTCCCTGTCACGCTTATATTCACTGTCTAATGTCATCCGGTCATATTCCGGGTGTCCCATCACAAAAATCTGGCTACCATCCTGATTGATTACCAGAAAAACCCCCGCCTCTTTTGATTTTGCCAGAATGGTCAGTTCTTCATGCTTTAAAATATCTTCCTCCCGGATCTCGGTATGCCGGGAATGTGGAGCATAAAAATAATCATCAAATCCGCGTACCATCGGAATCTTGCGATTCATTACATGGTGCCGGAATACCCCGAACATTTTCTGCTTTAGATCATATTTTTGGATTCCGTAATGATAATAAAGTGCAGCCTGCGCCCCCCAGCACAAATGCAGGGTGGATGTCACATGCTTTTTGGACCACTCCATAATCTCACACACTTCATCCCAGTAATCGACTTCTTCATATTTCATCTGTTCCACCGGTGCACCGGTAATGATCAGCCCGTCAAAATACTGGTTCTTAATTTCCTGAAACGTCTGATAAAACTTGTTCAGGTGGCTCTTTGAAGTATGCGTGGATGCATGGGATGCCGGTGCAAGCAGCGATACGTCTACCTGTAACGGGGTGTTTGACAATGACCGGAAAATCTGCAATTCCGTCTCTTCTTTCAGTGGCATCAGGTTCAGAATCACGATGTTGATCGGACGAATATCCTGATGCATCGCACGGGACTCATCCATCACGAAAATATTTTCCTGTTCGAGGATCTCCTTTGCAGGCAGATCACTTTGTGTTCTGATTGGCATAACTTTTTCTACCTCCCACCAAATTGTTCTATAAATGTATCTTCGGAAATAATCGGAATTCCCAGTTCTTTTGCCTTACGATTCTTAGATGATGCGGATTCTACGTCATTGTTGACAAGATATGCCGTCTTTTTTGAGACGCTTCCTGTCACTTTTCCGCCCTGGCTTTCTACATAGGCCTTAAATTCATCCCTGTTTTTATAGTGATGCACATCTCCGGTGATCACAAAGCTCAGTCCCGCACAGCTGCCGGAAGAAGTATCCTGCACTTCTACATGTTCTATCGAAAGTTCATGAAGCAGATCCTCAAACCCACTGTGGTTTTTTTCATTCTGATACCAGGTTACAATTGATCGGGAACGTTCCGCTCCGATCCCCTCAATATCCTCAAACCCGTCCCCCTGATGCAGACGTTGCAAAAAGCCTTCAAAACCAATGGCGGCAACAATTTTTTTCCCGGCATCCACACCGATCAGCGGTATGCACAGGGCAAATATAAAGTTCACCGGATGTACCTGCCGGCTTTTTTCAATGGACTGTTCCATATTTGCCACAGATTTTTCACCAAAGCCCTCCATCTGGCTGATCTCCCCGAAATGCTCTTTCAAACGGAAAATATCCGCAAATTCATGGATAAATCCCGCATTCATAAAACGGAGCATCGTCTGAATGGAAAGACCGTCAATATCCATCCCCCACTTGCTGACAAAACGGGTAAATTTCTTGACATTTTTGGCTGTACAGTCCGGATTGGTACAATGCAGGGTCTTTGTGCCACTGTTTTCACTCACATGAACTTTTGTCGGTGCATGGCACACCGGACACTGAGATGGAATCTCCGGAGCACCTACAGCATCTTTTACCGCAATACATTTCGGAATGATCTTATTAGCTTTGATCACGGAAAGTGTACACTCTTTTCCGATTCCCAGACGCTCGATCTCGCTGATATTGCATAGAGATGCTCTCGATACCGTTGTTCCCTCAATCTGCACCGGTTCAAACACGGCAACCGGGGAAATCGTAGACACCGCACACGACCATTCGATATATTTTAGTTTTGTATCCACGGCCTCATCCTGCCATTTGAACGCAAAACCGGCGCGTGTCGCATGATGCCCGGTCACGCTTCCCGATGCCGCATAATCCGTATCATCATAACAGATCACCAGACCATCTACCGGAATATCCATTTTTCCGCTCTCTACAAGTTTCGTCCATCGGTCAATGGCTTCCGGAAGTTTTTGGGCGGTTGTCGCTTCCCTGTCTACCACATCAAATCCCAGTTCTTCCAGAAAGTGCATCCGCTCTCCCCACGATACCATCGGCTCATCCAGATGCACCAGTGTAAATGCATGAAACCTGACATGGCGTGCCTTCACTTCTGCCGGATCTTCCAGATTCAGCGTTCCGGATGCCAGATTTCGCGGATTTGCATATTTTTCATCGTCATCCTCAATCATGTCGTTGATCTGTGCAAAATCTGTATAGGATATGGCAGCTTCTCCTCGCACAACCAGATGCCCCTGATACGAAATCTTTTGCGGGAATCCTCCGATAGCACCCTTTAAAAATGTAATGTTGGTACCCAGGTTTCCATTTCCTCTGGTAAGAATTTTTACAAGATTTCCGTTATCATACGTCAGAACCAGCGTAAGTCCGTCCAGTTTCCATGACAGCCAGATCGGATAAACTCCCGCCCATTGCTGCAGTTCTTCCACCTGTTTGGTCTTCGCCAGAGAAAGTGCCGGATACTCATGCGGTTCTTTTTGTCCGCTTCCGGATTCTTCATATCCGGCATTCTGCGTCGGGCTGTCCTTTATAATATATCCGGTTTTTTCTTCCAGCGTGGTAAGCTCATCAAACAAAGCATCCCACTCATAATTTGGCATGATTTCATCCTGTCCGTTATAATACGCAGCTGATGCTGCATTCAACTGTTTTACCAGTTCTTCAATCCGTTGCTTTTCTGTTTCCATTTTTGTTCTCTCTATCTATATGATGATTTACCACCGTATACGTGCCATGTATGGCAGAATTGCGTGGTTTTCGTTTTGATTTTTGTGATTTTTCCATTGGTCGCACGGGCTGATTGCTCGAATGTGCGATCAACTGTTTTAACTTTTTAAATTCCTCCGGTGTAACATCCCGGTACTTTCCTGATTCGAGATCTCCCAGTTCAATATTCATGATCCGTACACGTACCAGTTTCTGTACACGGTACCCAAAATATTCACACATGCGTCGGATCTGTCGGTTTAATCCCTGTGTCAGAATGATCCGGAACTGTTTTTTTCCTGTCCGTTCTACCCTGCATTTGCGCGTTGTCGTGCCAAGTTCCACAAGCGGAACACCGTTTGCCATACCATGCAGAAATGCATCCGTCACCGGACGGTTCACGGTAACAAGATATTCTTTTTCATGCATATTTCCCGACCGCATAATTTTGTTGACAATCTCACCGTTATTCGTCAACAGCAACAGTCCTTCCGACTCTTTATCCAGACGCCCGACCGGATAGATCCGTTTCGGATAATGCAGGAAATCAATCACATTATTTTTTTCCTTTTTTTCCGCCGTGCAGACAATACCCGCCGGCTTGTTAAGCGCGATCAGTATCATTTCTTTTTCTTTTTGTACCGGTCTTCCACAGAAACAGACCTCCTGTCCATCCGATACCTGATCCCCCATCCGCGCGGTTTTTCCACCGATGGTTACATTTCCTGCTTCAATCTGGCGATCTGCTTCTCTTCTGGAGCATACCCCTGCTTCACTTAAAAATTTATTAATTCTGACTTCCACGTTTCTTCCCTGTCTGACAAAAATCGCGGAGACCTCACAGCCTCCGCTTCTTTATGATGTCTTTATTATTTTACCGTTTTTAATAAATCGCTCTTGATGTATCCGGTTTTTCCCTGGAACTTCACCTTCGTCCATTCTCCCTTGGTGCCAAGTTTCTTTAATTTTACGCCCGCATCCACTTTTCCAAGAAGTTCTCCATCTGTACTGGCGGTTTTACGCACATTGCAGATATCCTTCGTTTTTACGGTTCCCTTGCCGGAACCTGACTTGGAAGACACTTCCTTTACAAATTCGCTCTTTACATATCCGGTTTCTCCCTGGAATTTTACCTTGGTCCAGTCACCTTCCGTTCCAAGTTTCTTCAGTTCCACACCAATATCCACTTTTCCGAGGAGCTCACCATCCGTACTCGGGCTCTTTCTGACATTACAGATATCTTTTGTCTTGACCGTACCGGTAGATTTCTTGGAATCGCTCTTTTGGGTATCTTCCTTCTTTTCCGTAGACTCCGTTGTCTGGGTTTCCTCGGTCTTTTGAGTTTCTTCCTGTTTCTTTGTCTCTGTGGTCTGGGTTTCCTGCGTCTGGCTTTCCGTCTCTGTCGTCTGGGTTTCGGTATTGCTTACAATCGTTTCTCTCCATTTCGCCATGGCATTTCGAAGTGTTCCACCCACCATATTGGCAAGTTTTTCATCACTCTTTACAGCTTCATTATAGCTTGTCTGCACCTCTTTCTGCAGAGCAACCACTTCATCACTCTTCTCATATGCCAGAATCAGGGAATACAGATTTGCATCCAGATCCTGATCCAGGAAATTGAAATTGTATGCAGAGTATATGTTATTGATGATCAGATTTCCCTTTCCATCTCTCTCCACATAGAAGAAATCCATTCCCGGTGCCGGAGTATCCACACCTTTGAATTTCAGATCATAGCATACAGATACCAGATAAGAATCATCGGTTGCCCCCTTTGTGGAATAACAGGTGATGTTCTGATAATCCTCATAATACTCAGAAAACGTCGTGATATAACTCTTTTCATTGTCACTGAGCGGCTGTGCAATCATCTCCAGCGAATCCGTATCTCCACCGGCATATGCCGCATAATAATTTTCCATCAGTGTCACAAGTTCCGGATCTGCATCTTTCTGCAGCTTACCAATTTCCTGATATTCTGTAGTCTGTGTCACTCCCTGTGTACCGTTTTGTGTCTCTTTCTGATCTTTCTGCGGACCGGTACACTTTACCAGAATCACAACAAGAATCACAAATAAAACAGCTGCGCAAAAATATCGTCTATATTTCACAAAAAAGTCTGTAAACTTTTTTAATTTTTCATTCTGCATATGAACCCTCCATAAAAATGCATCTTTCCATTTATGATACCACACCTCATACTATTCGTCCAGTAAAAAAGCGGTGCATGACGCACCGCTTTTCCTGTCGTTCCATGGGTAAGTTGTTTCCTTGCCACATAGCATAAACTGCACCCGGCGGGAATCGAACCCGCATCTCAGGAGTCGGAGTCCTGCGTTCTATCCATTATACTACGGCTGCATAGCACTCTTATTTCACAAGCGCCTTTTTACTATATCACACTTCAAATTTAGAGTCAATCCACACTTTGATGTAAAATATGAAGTATTTCTTCCAGCTGCTTTACCGGAAGCTGCCCCGGTGCGCTCGCCTGCCCGCCTGCGCCAAATGTCACACACGATCCGAAAAACTCTCCGGCCACGCGGGAAATCCCCCCTTTTGCACCCATGGACATGGTAATCAGCGGATGATCCGGATGGTTTTCATGAAAGCGGTTGGTCTCCTCCAGCAAATGCAATACATCCCACATATTCTGCGGCATAACTGCCAGTTTCACGACATCTGCGCCACTCTCACGGATCTGTTCCAACAGCATGCGGATCACCTCCGGGTCCGGCGTCTGTTCAAAATCATGATGGGAAGCAATCACATATGCTCCCATCTCCCGCAACATTGCTATTTCTTTCTGCGGATTTTTTGCTTCAAAATATTCCACATCAATAAAATCCACGACATCTGATTCTGCCGCCACCTGATGAATATCATAAATATCCGCCGCGGAAAGTGCTTTGCACCCTCCCTGATTTTTAGAACGGAAGGTATACACCAGAATACTTTCCTTTATGATATGTTTCATTTCGTTTAATATTTCGCGGATCGCATTCGGACTTTCCACGTTTTCAAACGCATCCACACGCCACTCAATCATTTCCGTGTGTGCTTCTTCCAGCCTTCTGGTTTCTCTTAAAATTTCTTCTTTCGAAGACTCCATGACCGGCACACACACGAGCGGTTTCCCTTTTCCTATAATCTTTCCTTTTATACAAAGCAGATTTTCCATCTCTGCACCTCCTGCTATGTTGTAATTCTCTGTTATTATATTCTAAAAGCCCGAAAGAAACAACCGATTCCTGTTATTTGACAATTTTCCCGTTTTCCATTAAGATAGTCACGGTATGTGATATCCGAACTTAAGAGATAGGAGAAAAAAATGAGTTTTGAATTTTTAAACCAATTACCGACTCCGGCAGACATTAAGCGCGATTATCCGCTTTCCCCGGAGCTTCGTGAATTAAAAAAACACAGAGACCTCATGATCTCTGATGTAATTACAGGTAAAGATTCACGTGTCCTCGTAATCATCGGACCGTGTTCTGCAGATAACGAAGATTCTGTATGTGATTATGTGAGCCGTCTGACCAAAATCCAGGAAGATGTCAAGGACCAGGTCATCTTAGTTCCGCGTATTTACACCAACAAACCACGTACAACCGGCGAAGGCTACAAAGGTATTGCTTCCCAGCCAGATCCGGAAAAAGCTCCGGATATGATCGAGGGTCTGATCGCCATGCGTAAAATGCACATCCGTGCAATCGAAGAAAGCGGTCTTACCTGTGCCGATGAAATGCTTTACCCGGAAAACTGGGGATATGTCGAGGATCTTCTCTCCTACGTTGCCATCGGAGCACGTTCGGTAGAAGATCAGCAGCATCGTCTGACGGTCAGTGGTTTTGATGTCGCTTCCGGAATGAAAAATCCTACCAGTGGTGATTTTTCTGTTATGCTCAATTCTGTATACGCGGCACAGCATCCGCATCATTTCGTTTATCGCGGATACGAGGTGGAGACAACCGGAAATCCTCTGACTCACGTGGTTCTTCGCGGTGCAGTCAGCAAGCACGGCAATACCACCCAGAATTATCACTATGAAGATCTGATCCGTCTTCATGAGATGTACGAAAAAATGGATGTCATCCATCCGGCAGCCATCATTGATACCAACCATTCCAACTCCGGAAAGAAGTTTAAGGAACAGATCCGTATCGCAAAAGAAGTGATGCATAACCGCCAGCTTTCTTCCGATATCCGTTCTCTGGTAAAGGGTCTGATGATTGAAAGTTACATCGAAGAGGGAAATCAGTCTATCGGAGATCATATTTACGGAAAATCCATTACCGATCCTTGTCTCGGATGGGAAGATTCCAAACAGCTGATCTATGACATTGCGGAGATGAACGCAAAGTAAACAGTTTTTGTCTGAAAACAAAAATGGAGTGTAAAAAGTGTTCCTTTTGCACTCCATTTTTTTATAATTTTTCTACAACAAAACGTAACAGCCGGATTCCAACAGATGCCTCCAATACACATCCAAGAAGTACCAGTACCACAACTCCCATCCCCCATGCCAGCCGCAGCAGCCATGGATTTTTCCGGTTATAAAACCTGTGCGGTTCTACCAGCAGTAAAAGCGCAAGCGCTGCAAGATACAAAATTCCATGCGGCAGCCACGATACCAGAAAAAAAACAATTCCAAGCATCCCCATATTCATCACACAGGCAGCAAAAAATACCCCGCCGGTAAAATAAATCAGGCAGCGCAATAATAATGGCAGAATTGCTTTTAAAGCAGTAAGGGAAAGGATTGCAATAATCACAAACACTTTTCCCCTTTCCCATAAAATATTTGCCAGAAGCGGCAAATACCCGGTATCCGATGCCGCAAATGCTTTCATATGATACGTATTTAAAAATCCATAAGTCGTAAAATATTCATATCCAAACAGACAGGTACATAAAATTCCCGCCAGGCCAAAACAGATTCCAATCGCCAGTTCCTTTTTCATAAAAATTCCTAAAACTCTTTTCTTTTCAGCCTATGCCCTGTCCGTTTTCTTTATTCCATTTTTATAAATCCAGATGTTTTCCCATTCCGCCTTTTTTTGCTGCCGCATATGCCATAATTGCAGCAATGGTTTTTCCATCCTGAATTTTTCCTTCATAGATCATATCGCACAACTCTTCCAGTGTGTAAATTTCCACATCAATGGATTCCGCTTCATCCAGATGCCGGGTTCCCACTTCCAGATCGGTAGCTACAAAAATATCAACCGCCTCATCACAAAATGCCACCGTCGTACGCAGGGATAATAAATGTTTCACATTCGTGCTGCGGTATCCCGTTTCCTCTTCCATCTCCCGTGCCGCACAATACGCCGTATCTTCCGTCTTACTGTCCCGACAGCCGGCCGGAATTTCAAGTGTTTCTCTCTCCAGCGCATTGCGGTACTGACGCACCATCACAATTCTTCCATCCTTCATAACCGGAAGAATGGCGGCTGCGCCCATACGATGGGATACAAAATCCCACTCTGCTTTGTTTCCATCCGGAAGTTCCATCGTATCTTTGTAGATATCCAGAATTGCTCCCTTGTATACCAGTTCTCTCTTCAATCGTTTTACATGCTCTACCATATTTCAAACCTCTCTTTCCTGTCCGGACATCATCCCCGGATATTTTTCATCGTTCACAGTTTCTTCAAATTTGTAACATATCCATTTCACACTTTTCCGGTATAGTGAAATCATCAAAAGGAACCAAAACCTTTCGATCATTTTTTTCATAATCTGGCCAGTGCAGCCGTGCTGTACTGGTCCCTCCTTTTTATTCTATACGTTCCGTGAAATCCCAATGTATTTATTTTACAGCACATTATAATATAAAAAAAGGCTTAATCCCGCTTTCCGCGGTCTTAAGCCTTTTTAAGTTCATTTTCACAATTACTTAGCGTAGTCAACAACACGCGATTCCCTGATCACATTTACCTTGATCTGACCCGGATATTCCAACTCAGTCTCAATCTGTTTTGAAATATCTCTGGCTAAAAGAACCATATCCGCATCGCTGATCTGCTCAGGAACAACTAAGATACGAACCTCTCTACCTGCCTGAACTGCAAAAGATTTTTCTACACCCTTATAGCTATTTGTAATATCCTCAAGCTGCTGTAAGCGGTTTGAGTATGTTTCCAAAGTTTCTTTTCTCGCACCCGGACGTGCAGCACTGATGGTATCGGCTGCCTGTACCAGACATGCAATCAGACTCTCCGGCTCCACATCACCGTGATGTGCTTCCACTGCATTGATGACAAGAGGTGATTCCTTGTACTTTCTACACAGTTCCACACCCAGCTGGATATGGGAACCTTCCATATCATGATCTACAGCCTTACCAATATCATGTAATAATCCCGCACGTTTTGCCATACGGACATCCTCACCGATTTCTGCGGCAAGCAAACCTGTCAGCTGTGCGACCTCAATCGAATGTTTCAATGCATTCTGTCCATAACTGGTACGATACTTCATTTTGCCTAAAAGCCGGACAAGCTCCGGATGAATGCCGTGGATGCCGACTTCTAATACAGCAGCCTCGCCTTCTTCACGAATCATTGTCTCTACTTCTTTTTGCGCTTTTTCAACCATTTCCTCGATACGAGCCGGATGAATCCGTCCATCCACGATCAACTTTTCAAGTGCAATTCTTGCAACTTCTCTTCGAATCGGATCAAAGCTGGAAAGGATAACTGCTTCCGGCGTATCATCAATGATCAGATCTACTCCTGTCATCGTTTCAAGTGTACGAATATTTCGTCCTTCCCTACCGATGATACGGCCTTTCATCTCATCATTCGGAAGCTGTACAACAGAGATTGTGGTTTCAGCAACGTGATCCGCAGCACATTTCTGAATTGCAGTAACTACATAGTCCTTTGCCTTCTTGTTGACTTCTTCCTTCGCCTGCGCTTCCATTTCCTTGATCATCTTCGCAGTGTCAATCTTCACATCTTCTTCCACGGTCTTTAAGAGGTATTCTTTTGCCTGTTCAGAGGTTAATCCTGAAATTCTTTCCAGTTCCTGTACGCGCTGTTCGTTGAGCTTTGCTATCTCAACTTTCTGCTTCTTTAAATCTTCTTCTTTGGCACGGAAACTTGCCTCACGCTTTTCAATCGCTTCGAGTTTCTTGTCCAGATTTTCTTCCTTCTGCACAATACGACGCTCGTTACGCTGAATTTCATTTCTACGCTCTTTGATCTCCTTGTCGATCTCATTCTTGGAACGAATGGTTTCTTCTTTGATCTCAAGCATAGCTTCGCGCTTCTTGTCTTCGGCATTTTTCACGGCCTCGTCGATGATGCCTCTGGCCTGCTCTTCTGCATTTCCAATCTTGGTATTTGCTACCTTCTTGTGATATTCAGTCGAGATAAACCATACAGCAACCGCAGTAATTATAAGTGTGATAACAACAGCAATAATTACTTGTGGCACAGGAGCACCTCCTTTATTAAGTTTTCATTGTACATATAACAAAAAGAAATATTAGTCTTCCATGTCATACTTCTACAACATTATAATTTTATCCTTTTTGCTTAAATATGTCAAGCAATACGTGCTTTCATTGTTTACTTTTCATAGCATGCAGCACATCATTGCTCCGAAAGCCCCTGCGCATCAGATACTGGTAAACACGTGTAAATTCTTTTTGGTCAGAATTTTGCGCGTCAAACTTTTTCTTTTCCAGCAGACGTATGATCTGCTCCTGTTCGTCCCCCTCATAACATTCCTCAAGGGCACGATCAATCACTTCTCCAGGAACTCCCTTTCCATACAGTTTTACTTTCAGCTGATAGCGGCTCATACGATCCTGACGATAATTGATATAGGTACATGCATAGCGGTAATCATCGACATAATGAAAAGATTTCACATATTCAAGTGCAAGATCAATACACGCCTGCGGATATCCGCCCTGTTTCAGTTTCTCCCGCAGCTGCTGCTCTGTACGGTCCATCTGTTCCAGCAGATGCATGGTTCTTCTCTTTGCACGCTTTCCCACCACTTCATAAATCAGCTGATGCTCCTCTTCATCCGAAAGTGTGCTTCCTTCCCGCATCCGAAACTGTTTTGCCTCTCCCCGGTAAAGAACAAGCTCCGTTCCATTATCCAGATGGAAACGAAGCCTGCCCTTTCCCAGAGTCGTACACTCTGTCACTGTAACCATATCTTATTCATTCTTGCTTTCCGCATCTGCAGATACCGGAGTCTCTTCTTCGCCTTCCGGGGTCTCATCCTCCTGTGCAAAATAATGTTCACGCACCATTTCCTCGATCATCTTACAGAATTCCGGATTTTCACGCAGATACGTTTTTGCATTTTCACGTCCCTGTCCGATCTTGTCTCCTTCATAAGCATACCATGCACCGGATTTGCTGATAATTCCGACATTTGCTGCCAGATCCAGAATATCTCCCTCTTTGGAAATGCCCTTTCCAAACATGATATCAAACTCTGCTTCACGGAATGGCGGTGCTACTTTATTTTTTACGACTTTGACACGGGTATGGTTACCAATGACTTCTCCTGCCTGCTTCAGCTGTTCTACACGGCGCACGTCCAGACGGACAGAAGAATAAAACTTAAGTGCACGGCCACCGGTCGTCGTCTCCGGATTTCCAAACATAACACCAACTTTTTCACGGAGCTGGTTGATAAAGATTACAATACAGTTTGACTTGCTGATCACACCGGTCAGCTTACGAAGCGCCTGACTCATCAGACGTGCCTGCAGGCCCACATGGGAATCTCCCATATCTCCGTCAATTTCCGCCTTTGGCACAAGAGCTGCTACCGAATCGACAATTACAATATCGACGGCTCCGGAACGCACCATGGTCTCGGTGATCTCAAGTGCCTGCTCTCCGCAGTCCGGCTGGGAAATATAGAGATTGTCAATATCAACACCGATATTCTTTGCATAGACAGGATCAAGCGCATGCTCTGCGTCAATGAATCCGGCAATTCCGCCCTGCTTCTGCACCTCTGCCACACAGTGCAGTGCAACGGTAGTCTTACCACTGGACTCCGGTCCGTAAATCTCAATGATACGTCCTTTCGGAAGTCCTCCGAGTCCCAATGCAATATCCAGACTGAGTGACCCTGTAGGAACCGTTTCCACGTTCATATTTGCGGAATTGTCCCCCAGCTTCATCACAGATCCTTTGCCATACTGTCTCTCGATCTGTGCGATTGCCGCATCCAGTGCTTTTAATTTATCGTCCTTTGCCATAATATTCTCCTTCTTATCGAACCTATGTTCGTATCTATGTTCTAATAGTAGTATATTTTGTTTGTATTGTCAATGCAAAATTTTAAATGGGGAAATAAAAAAAGACAGTCGCCCTGCAACTGCCTTTTATTATACGTTGTATCCTGCTACGCGTCAAGAAGTGTTTTCAGGTAATCCTCAATCGCATCCTGCGTCTGTAACCCTACCATCTTCTTCTGAAACATTCCATCTTTCATGAATACCAGCGTAGGAATACTCACAATCTGGTAATTTAATGCAAGCTGTGGCTGCTCGTCCACATTTACTTTGCATACTTTCACCTGATCTCCCATCGATTCTGCAACTGCATCCACAACCGGTGACTGCATCTGACAAGGGCCACACCAGGATGCCCAGAAATCAATCACGACCGGCACCTTTGCACCGACTACTTCTGCTTCAAAGTTTTCTTTTGTAATTGTTACAACTCCCATGACTTGTCCTCCTTTGATTAATTCTTACTGAACTCGGATAATACGAGTCCTTCGTTTCGGTCAAGTGTCATGCCGACACTCCATGCATTGACAAATAAAAGAAGCGGATTTCCCTTCATATCAATAACTTTCTTCATATCTGAAGTACCAGTCAGCGCGTCCACATCCACTTCATCCTTGTTCTCGATCCAGCGGATATGTTCATATGGAAGATTCTCCAGACGGATCTCCACATTATACTCGTTTTCCAGACGGAACCGGAGTACATCAAACTGCAGCACACCAACTACTCCTACTATGATTTCCTCCATACCGCCTTTGTATTCCTGGAAAATCTGGATGGCACCTTCCTGTGCAATCTGTGTTACTCCTTTTACAAACTGCTTGCGCTTCATGGAGTCGATCAGACGTACACGTGCAAAATGTTCCGGCGCAAATGTCGGGATTCCCTCAAACTGAAACTTGTCCTTTGCCGTCGTGAGGGTGTCCCCGATAGAGAAAATGCCGGGATCAAAAATACCAATAATATCTCCCGCATATGCTTCTTCTACCATTTTACGCTCGTCTGCCATCATCTGCTGCGGCTGGGAAAGCTTGATCTGTTTGTTTCCCTGCACATGGAATACTTCCATGCCCGCCGTAAACTTACCGGAACAGATACGCATAAACGCAATACGGTCCCGGTGATTTTTATTCATATTTGCCTGAATCTTAAAGACAAACGCAGAAAAATCTTCCTGAAACGGATCAATCATTCCGATGTCTGATTTCCGGGCCATTGGCGCATAAGTCATCTTCAGGAAATGCTGCAGAAAAGTTTCCACACCAAAATTGGTCAGGGCAGAACCGAAAAATACCGGGGAAAGTTCTCCCTTTGTCACAAGTTCCATATCAAATTCCGCACTGGCACCGTCAAGAAGTTCGATTTCGTCATCCAAAATTGATTTTTTCTCCTCACCAATCTCGTCGATCAGTGCCGGATCATCGATATCAATAATCTTTTCGGAACCTTCTTTTGTTCCCTTTAATGTATCGGCAAATGTCATAACTTTTCTGGTATGACGGTCATATACACCTTTGAATTCTTTTCCGGAACCGATCGGCCAGTTGACCGGATACGTTGCGATTCCCAGTTCATTTTCAATATCATCAAGAAGCTCAAACGTATCATTTGCATCACGGTCCATCTTATTGATAAATGTAAAAATCGGAATATGGCGCATTACGCATACCTTAAACAGCTTACGTGTCTGCGCCTCTACTCCTTTGCTTGCATCAATCACCATGACTGCGGAATCCGCCGCCATAAGTGTACGGTAAGTATCCTCCGAGAAATCCTGATGTCCCGGGGTATCCAGAATATTGATACAGTATCCGTCATAGTTAAACTGCAGCACCGACGAGGTGACCGAAATACCTCTCTGCTTCTCGATCTCCATCCAGTCAGACACCGCATGTCTTGCTGTTGCCTTTCCTTTTACGGAACCGGCAAGATTGATGGCTCCTCCGTAAAGCAGGAACTTCTCCGTCAGAGTCGTCTTACCTGCATCCGGATGGGAAATGATAGCGAATGTACGCCGTTTTTCTATTTCTTTTCTTAAGTCACTCACAGTATATCCTCCAAACCAATTGCACACTGTACCTCATTTTATACTAAAAACTATGTATTTGCAAGTGCTACTGGATGGGAGTGATCACGATCTTATCTGCGGATACTCCGGTCTTACGCTTTACAATATCTTCGACCTGCGCCCGCTTGGCATCGGTTGCCTCCCCCATATTAAGAACCACATCACAGCCGTCATCATTCATACTGACAACCACATCCGTAAACCCTTTTGCCTCCAGCATCATTTCTGCATTGGACTCTTTCTCCGCAATATCCGTCAGTGTAATCATTTCATTGACCGCATCTTTCTTTTTGGACTCATCCAAAGAATCATTGTCAATGATTGCCTGCAGGGTTTCTTTATTTTTGGAACGCACCTGTTCCCGGTTAAGTTTCACTTTTGCCGCATAGTCGGAATCCCCGCTTGTCACAGAGGTAAGTACCGTCTCTCCCGGATTTTCCACATCTTCCGTCGATGCATCCGCCAGATCTTCCTTGCTGCTTGTGATATCCAGATCCTCCCCGGTTTCATAATCTTTATCCGCCTGGTCACTTACGGCACCCTGATTCATATTAGCTACCGTCTCGGCATCTTTGATATCAGCGCCCTTTTTGTCATAAGTAACATAACCGGCCACCGCAATCAGCACCGCCAGCGTTGTAATAACAATCTGATTTTTATGCACTCTTTTTTTCACGTCTATTCCTCCTGTACCGACATTTTAACTACTACTACCTTATGCGCTTCCACCGGAAATAATGACATTACCGCGTTGGAAATTTCTGTAACGGTCTTTGCATTTCCTCCCCCCTGTGCCACAACCACAACCCCTTCAATTTTCGGCATCTGCCTGCAGATCACATAGGGCTGTCTGGTATCACCGGTATCGTACACCACCGTTGTCTCTTCCTTTTTGTTTCCATCTTTTGTCACATTTTTATCCAGCTGGTCGGTTCCCTCATCGGAAAATGTCAGCATTACACGGGTTTTTCCCACCCCGTCCATGTGTTCAAGCAGCTCCTTCAGCTGCTGCTGCAGCTGCTCTTTATAGGAATCTTCCGTCTGCAGCTGCTGCTCCTTTTGTTCCTGCGTCTGTGTTTCTTTCTGGCTTTGTTTTGCCCCCGTCGGCATCGCAACGATCATTACCATCACCCCAAGCAGAATCAGTACAACGAAATCCGATTTATTCCTCTTTTTGATCCACTTTCCCAAGATACTGTTCAAAAATATTCTCTCCCTTCTCCTGATATTCTATGCTTTCCATCTGCTCGACAATCTCATGCAGCTGCTGCCTTGCCTCTTCTTTTTTCATTCCTCCCACATAGACCAAAAGCGGCTGTGCCAGCACGGTGATCACGAGCACGCTGACAAAAAAATGAAAATATTTCTGATAGGTTTCCTTTGGTGTCAGATATGACAACAGATAAAAAATCAGCATCAGCACGAAATAATTTTTCACAAATGTAAGTACAACTTCCATGTTCTCCTCCCTTCTCAATAGATGAAACTGGTGGAAACACTGATCATGGATATGGTAATAAAAAATAAAAGCAGCGCATCCAGCTGTATGGTACAAAAAAGCGCGCATCCCTTGGCAGCGGCCTGCACACACTGCGCAATCCGGCTGTCTGCGACCGGTGCCAAAAATGCAGCGGTCAGGCGGTACATCACAGAAAAACAGAAAGATTTCAGCAGCGGTGTCATCCCGATTACAAGAAGAAGGATAAGGGAAGCCGCGCCAATGCTGTTTTTTATGAGGATTCCGCTTCCGAGCAGGATCTCTGCTGCGGAACCGAAGGTATTTCCTACTCCGGGAACCGCGGATATACTGTTAAAAATACTGTTTGTGGAAAGCCTGTCTCTTGCAGGTACAATCAGAGACTGTACAACACCGATTCCCATAACGGCAGTCAGCCCACCTTTTAAGACCAGTCGTATTCCGTCTTCGAACAGCTGCGCCATCTTTCCAAGTTTTGTTTCCTCAAACAGGTTATCCATCAGAAGAAGCAGCACAAACACATGAACCCCCGGCAGAAAAATAAATTTCATTCCCAGTTCCAGCAGATACATCAGTCCGAATGCCAGCTGATAAAAGGAACCCGCAGATGCCGCATTGCCGGAGCAAAACAGCGTTGCCGCATACAAAGGCACAAATGCGGTCATAAATGCCACCAGACGGTCAATCCCCTGATCTACCACCTCTGAGATCAGGGCAAATGATTGCAGCAACAACAGAACCACCCCAAGATAAACAATAAAAAAGCTCATCTGCGAAACATACCCCTGTCGCGTCATCATCACTTTTCCGTACAGCGCAAATAAAAGTCCTATGGCAAACATCTGCAAAAACATTGGCTTTGCAGCCGTGATTTCATAAAAAAATAAATCTGCAATATATTCACAGATCATTCCCGCATCCAGTCCGTTGGTTCCTTCCGTCACCAGTTTATTCACCATTTTTTCAAAATCCATCTTTTCCGGCAGATCCTGCGTCTGTGCATTGATATCCGTAAAATCAAGTTCTTTTATGATCTCATCCGCCTCGGCCGCCATCACATTTTGCGGCTGTAAAAAAATCATCCATACGAACAAAACAGACCAGAACAAAATTTTAGCAATTTTTTTCATTTCTACCCCCCGGTCATCTGTTCGATCAGCTGCAACAAAACCCACAATTCCGGAATGGACAAAGCAACGATCGATAATTTTGCAAACAGTTCAATCTGTCCTGCGACAGATCCATATCCCGCTTCCCGGCAGACCGATGCGGAAAAATCGGCAACATATGTAATTCCAAGCATCTTTAACAGTGCTTTCAAAAGTGCCGGATCTACCGGAAGCGTGTCCATCAGTTCCCGTAAAAAATCCAGGATAAACGAAATTCTTGACAGTGTGTATCCGAAAATCAAAACCGATGCTGCAATTCCCACAAGCAACGCCAGCTCTCCCTTTTCTTTTTTCAGCAAAAGAGCCAGAAAAACCGCAGCAATCCCGATCATTCCTATCTTTATCATAGACATCACATACGAAACAGGGTTTCCATCGTTGTAAACAGTTCACTGATACAAGGCACGATCCAGAACAACACTATTATCAGACCTGCCAGGCTCAGCAGAAATGCCTGTTCCTCCCTTCCACTATGCTTGAGAATCTGGCTGAGTACTGCCACAACAATTCCAAGCGCTGCAATTTTAAAAATAATTGTTACACTCATACACTCAAGGTTCCCTTCCTACGCCTTTACACCAGAAGAATGATCATAACCACGCCGGTCAGCATTCCAACAGGCAGATACACCCGCTGTTTTTTAAAAAATTCCAATCGTGACTCTGCCAGAAATTTTTCCATCCGTTTTCTGCAGATTTCATTGCATCGCAGATTCTCTGCACTGCTTTCGCCATAAAATGCTCCCGCGGCAGACGTAAGGATTTCCCAGCCCTCCTGCCCGATCTGCAGTTCTCTTTTGTGCTTCTGCAGACAATCCTGCCATATTTTCTGTCCGCTTGGATTCTGATGGTTGCGCATACATACACAGACCTCATCCAGAAATGCCTGCATGGATGCATCTGCCGTTTCATAAAAAGACAAAAAATCGTACAACCGCACATGTTCCTGTTCCAGTGCATATCCCCAGCGCACAAACAGGCGTATCCATTCCCCCGCCATCCGCTGTCTGGCTTTTTCCCCCTCTGCCCATTTGTACAAAAATCCGGCACACCCTGCCAGTATCAGGACGGTTCCGAAAATCCTTGCCACAATGGATTTCCTCCTCCCTCATATACAGTGAGAATCCGGCGCCCGTCCGGTTTTCTCTGCAGACCGATAAGCCGCATCTGTGAGCGGATCAGATCCAGTCCGCCCATCTGCAGGCGGTGCAAAACCTCTAAGACACTGCCGGCATGTATGGTTCCAAGGATCGATACCCCGCACCGGGCACAGTCTGCCACCGCAGCAAAGTCCTCCGGAAGTCCCAGTTCGTCCACTGCAATGATCTGCGGGGACATGGAACGAAGCAGCATATGGATTCCATGTTCTTTCGGACAATTGTCCAGCACATCCGTGCGGGGGCCCAGATCGTTTTGCGGAATTCCCCGGTAACATGCGGCAATTTCCGACCGTTCATCGACTACCCCGACCTTTTTCCCGGCACGCAGGTGATTTCCTTTCGAAAGCAGCCGGATACAATCCCTTAAATATGTTGTTTTTCCGACCCCCGGCGGTGCAAAGAAAAACGTATGATATACATTCTCTCCGCAATACAGCCATGGAATCAGTACCGATGCACACCCCTTTTTTTCGTGAGCCAGACGGATATTTAAACCGCTGATACAGCTTAACAGCTTCATACAACTTGAGGTTCCGTGTTTCTCATAGCTTGCCCGCCCGGAAACCCCGATCCTGTGCCCGCCTTCCAGCGTAAAATACCCCTGTCGCAGTTCTTCTTCCAGTGCATACACGGAATATCCACTCAGATAATTCAGTACCTCCCGCATATGTGCTTCCGTGAGCAGCCCAATCTCTTTTTCTTTCTCATCCGCATATAAAATTTCCAGCGGTTGTCCGACCCGAAGCCGGATTTCTTCTGCCCCGCACAACGTTTCTGCTTCCATCTGCGTTCGAAAATCTACCGGAAGATATTCTGTAATCTCCATTCTGTCACTTCCTCCATGTTTCTTTCCATAAAAAATGAGCCATAAGGACAAATCCCTATGACTCATTTATATGTTTTATATGTGATTTTAGAACATCCGATTTACATACGGTCCGGTGCGGAAAAACCAAGCACATCGATACAGGTCTCAAGAATATTTTTGGTCAGTACCAAAAGACCGATATAAGAAGCCTGTACCTTAAAATCTTCCTCGGAAAGAATCTTTGTCTCATGATAAAATCCGTTGAATGCATTGGCCAGTTCATAAATATATGCACAGATCTTGTGCGGTGCTTTCTCCTCATATGCATTTTCCATCATGGCATTGAAACGTGACAATACAAGCATCAGGTTCTTCTCACTTGCAGAATGTGCCCCAAGAATCGGTGCATCCGGCAGCGAATTTTTTGCAGTGTATTTCTTTAAAATGGATTTAATACGCACAATCGTATATAAAATATACGGTCCTGTATTCCCTTCAAAAGAAGTAAAACGCTCAATATCAAAACAGTAGTCCTTGCTTGCCTGATTGGACAGATCTCCGTATTTAACTGCTGCCAGAGCAACCGTTTTTGCAGTCTGCTTTGCCTCTTCCTCGGAAATATCGAGGTTTTCCTTTTCTTTCTGGTTCTCTGTAATCTTTTTGAGCATCTCCTCATTGATCTCATCAAGCAGATATTCCAGACGCATAACGCCGCCATCTCTTGTCTTAAACGGTTTGCCGTCTTTTCCGTTCATGGTACCGAATCCGATATGGGTCAGTTCCACATCCGGTCCGACGAGTCCGGTCTTTCTTGCACAGCGGAATACCTGTACGAAATGCATGCTCTGACGCTGATCCGTCAGGTAAATAATGGCATCCGGGTTGTAATCCTGCATACGCATCACAATCGTAGCAAGATCTGTCGTACTGTATAAGGAAGCTCCGTCTGACTTTAAAATGATACATGGCGGAATCTCTTTTGTATCCGTATCCTCTTTGACATCCACAACCAGAGCCCCTTCGCTCATGTAGGCAAAGCCCTTGTCCTTCATCATCTGTACCATATCCGGAATATACGGCTGTGCATCCGACTCTCCCTTCCAGAGCTCAAAGGAGACATTGAGGTTATCATAGTTCTTCTTTAAATCTGTCACGGAAACATCCAGAATGTGTGCAAGAAGTGCACGGTATCCCCGTCTGCCGGCCTGCAGCTGGCTGGTTGCCTCCATGGCAGCCTCACGGAACGCTTCGTCTTCCTTACTCTTTTTGCTGGCAGTCGGATAGATATCCTCCAGTTCGGAAATGGTAAACGGCGCCTCTTTCGGATATTCTCCGGTATAGCTTTCATCATAGTATACCAGATCCGGCTTACGCTCTTTTAATTCTACAATGATCAGTCCCATCTGCAGACCCCAGTCTCCCAGATGCACATCACCGATCATGTGATGTCCCATAAATTTGCCGATCCGCTTGATACTCTCTCCAATGACAGCAGAGCGCAGATGTCCGACATGCAATGGCTTGGCAACATTGGCCCCGCCGTAATCTACAATAATGGTCTTCGGATGTGCCGCTTTGTCACAGCCAAATCTTCCCTCATCTGCTTTCATATCGCTGACATATTTCGCCAGATAGGCAGGACTTACTTTCATATTGATAAATCCCGGTTTTACAGACTCTACGCTCTCAAACAGTTCGTTTTCTGCCAGCGCCTGCGCAATCTTATCCGAAATCATGAATGGTGCACACTTGTACTCCTTTGCTGCAGCCATTGCTCCGTTACACTGGTATTCACACAGGTCCGGACGATTGGAAAGTGTAACTTTCCCGTATTTTGCATCATATCCCTGACCGGTAAATGCATTTGTCACCTGCTCGGTGATCAGATCTATTAATGTCTTCATCCTAGGGTTCTCCTCTTTTTTTACTACAGATTATTGTATACATCATAGAGGAAAAAGTCAAACGCTTCTTCGTATCTGACATTTTTCTTCATACAAAAACGGCTGCCACATTACGCGGCAGCCGTCTCGACTTTTATCAGTTCTATCCGTTATTGTCTAATTGTTCTTTCCGGAAAGGTACTCATCAATACCCTTTGCAGCTGCCTTACCTGCTCCCATTGCAAGGATAACGGTAGCGGCACCTGTTACGGCATCTCCACCTGCATAAACACCGTCTTTGCTTGTTGCACCGGTATCTTCGGTTGCAACGATACACTTGCGGCGGTTTGTCTCAAGCCCCTTGGTGGTAGAAGAAATGAGTGGGTTTGGAGAGGTACCGAGTGACATGATCACGGTATCACAATCCATCTCATACTCAGAACCAGGAATCTCCACCGGACTTCTTCTTCCGGACGCATCCGGCTCACCGAGTTCCATCTTGATGATGCGCACACCCTTTACCCAGCCATTCTCATCGACAAGAATTTCCGTCGGATTCTGCAACAGATCAAAAATGATTCCCTCTTCTTTTGCGTGATGTACTTCTTCCTTACGTGCCGGAAGTTCTTCCTCACCACGACGGTATACAATATGTACCTCTGCGCCGAGACGGAGTGCGGTTCTTGCAGCATCCATGGCTACATTACCACCACCGACAACGACAACTTTCTTTCCATGGGAAATCGGGGTTTCATATCCTTCCTCAAATGCTTTCATGAGGTTGTTTCTTGTCAGGAATTCGTTTGCAGAGAATACTCCGTTTGCCTGCTCGCCAGGGATTCCCATGAAACGTGGAAGTCCTGCTCCGGAACCGATAAATACAGCCTCAAAGCCTTCCTTTTCCATCAGCTCATCGATCTTTACGGATTTACCGATGACAACGTTGGTCTCGATATCCACACCGAGTGCTTTTACGTTTTCTACCTCGGCAGCTACAACCTTGTCCTTTGGAAGACGAAACTCCGGAATACCGTAGCTTAATACACCACCAGCGCGATGCAGGGCCTCAAAGATCGTTACATCATAGCCAAGTTTTGCCAGATCTCCGGCACAGGTCAGACCTGCAGGACCGGAACCAATGACTGCAACTTTGTGTCCGTTTAACTTCTCTGCTTTCTTTGGCTTGATGCCATGCTCACGTGCCCAATCTGCCACGAAACGCTCCAGCTTACCGATGGCAACCGGATCACCCTTAATGCCACGGATACATTTACCTTCACACTGGCTCTCCTGTGGGCAGACACGTCCACAGACAGCCGGAAGTGCGGAAGACTCGGAGATAATATGATAAGCCTCCTCAAAATTGCGCTCCTTGACCTGTGCGATAAATGCCGGAATATTGATAGAAACCGGACATCCCTTCATACACTGTGCGTTTTTACAATTTAAGCAACGGGAAGCCTCTGCAACTGCCTCTTCCTCGTTGTATCCATAACATACTTCCTCAAAATTCGTAGCACGAACCTTTGGTTCCTGCTCACGAACCGGTACTCTGACTAATCCTTCCATTACTTGTCACCTCCGCAATGGCCGCATCCACCGTGATGGGTAGCGCCCTCTTCATATGCGAGCTTTGCTCTGCCTTCTTCTGTCTTATACTGCTGCTGACGCTTCATTGCCTGATCAAAGTCAACGAGATGTCCGTCGAACTCCGGTCCGTCAACACATGCGAATTTTACTTCACCGCCAACCATCAGACGGCATGCTCCACACATACCGGTTCCGTCTACCATGATCGGGTTCATGGATACAACGGTAGGAATCTCAAGCTTCTTGGTAAGGATTGTAACGAATTTCATCATGATCATCGGTCCGATTGCGACACATACGTCATAATGTTTTCCCTCATCGATCAATGCCTGTAACTGCTGACAGCCATTTCCGTGAAATCCGTAAGTACCGTCATCCGTACATACATATACATTTCCGGCTACTGCCTTCATCTCATCCATATAAAAAAGCAGATCCTTGGTACGGGAACCCATGATCACGTCTGCATCAATTCCATGCTCATGCAGCCATTTTACCTGTGGGTATACCGGTGCGGTTCCCAGACCTCCTGCGATAAATACAATTTTCTTTTTTCTGGTCTCCTCAAGGTTCTCCTCCTCACAGAGTTCGGACGGACATCCCAAAGGGCCAACGAAATCTTCGAGAACATCGCCCTCATTTAAGGCCATCATACGCTCGGTTCCTGCGCCAATCGTCTGTACCACGATGGTGACAGTCTCCTTCTCTCTGTCATAGTCACAGATCGTAAGTGGAATACGCTCTCCTACTTCATCTGTCTTTGCAATGATAAACTGTCCCGGCAGACACTCATTGGCCACACGCGGTGCCTTGATGTCCATCAGGATAATGTTATCTGCCAATGTTTCTTTTCGAACAATCGGGTACATAAACTGCCTCCTGTATGTAATAAATTTAATCTAATCCCTGTTCTCTTTTTCTGCTGAATACAAAAAGAGGTGCATAACACACCTCTTTATTGTATATGACTTCTTCACTTTTCGCAACGACTTTTTACGAAAAATATACAAGCTCATCTTCCGGTTTCTGGGCTTTTTCGATGGAAACCGGGTAAAGAACCGGTCCTTTTCCCTTATATTCCCGTGCAAATTCGACACGGATCTCTGCCGTAATTGTAATCCATGACTTGTGCGGAAGTTCCTCTTCCCTGTCATATTTACATTTGAAACCGATAAATGTCACATCCTCAATGCAGCAGGTCATCGCAAACCGTCCCGGAACAAACACGCCTTTCTTGAGTTTATCCGGATTATATACCAGAGCCAGGAATTTTACTTTCTTGCGATCGTATTTCTTATAATTTTCCATGGCATCCATGTACCAGATAGCATAATCCGCATCGGTCAGCTCAATCACATCCTGATTGATATCAAACGGTAATTCCTCCGGGCGCTCATCAATCGTTCCGTCCTTGCGCTCATAGACGATCTGTGCTTTCCGGTTGATGTTCTTAATGGTACGGCGCAGATGTCCGCGGTCAGTATCATCATCTGTACGGTTAAAAATAACCACATCACTGGAAAAAACCTGTTCCTGCATCATTGCACGCATATTATTCATATACAGATCATACGTCGTGGAATCTACGGTTGCCAGTGACTGTACAATCACCCAGCCCTCCGGCATTTTTGCCTCAAGCAGCTTGTCCATCCCCCAGGTGCCGTTGTACTCGATAAAAATTTGTTCCGGCTGATAGGTGTCCTGGATTTCCTGCAGTTTTGCAGGCGTAAAATCCTCTTCCTCTTCGACCGTTACCAGCTTGAAGTTGATGGTTGCCAGTTTTGCTTCGTCATATTCTTTCTCGCCGTCTTCGCACATGATGATAATTCCTTTCGAACCATCACCGAAGTTATTCTCAAACAGCGTTTCTTCTACGAGAGTTGTTTTTCCGCTGTCCATAAATCCTGTAAATAAATATACCGGAATATCCTGTGCCATAATTGCTCTCCTTACATTTTTATTGGGGTTTACAGCATTTTAAAGACCAAATGTCTTCAGTAATTCATCCTCATGAATCTCCGTTCCGATTACCACGATACGTCCGGTGTAATCCGGCTCACCCTCACGGATCTCATACTCGCCCGGAACCATATCAAAGTACAGCCAGGTACCATCGGTACTCTCCACCATACCTTTGGAGCGGAGGATATTGTCAGAATCGACAAACTTCTTAAGTACTTCCTCAAGTTTTGCACGCTCGAATTTGTGCGGTGTCTCCTTGCCCCAGCTGGTAAATACATCATCTGCATGATGATGGTGATGGTGCTCATGGTCATGGCAGCCACAGGTACAGTTTTCATCATGCTCATGGTCATGGTCATGATCGTGATGATGCTCATGTTCTTCGTGGTCATGGTCATGGTCATGATGATGCTCATGTTCTTCGTGGTCATGGTCATGATGATGGTGCTCATGCTCATGTTCTGCCTCTTCCTTTGCATGATGTGCCTCGGCAAGAGCCTTCATCTCCAGATTATCCTGTCCTTCCATTACCTTAAGAATCTGTTCTCCGGATAATTTTGCCCAGTCTGTTGTAATAATGGCAGCCTTTGGATTCAGTTCCTGAATTTTATTGACACAAAACTCCAGCTGTTCCGGTGTTGCATTCTGGCTGCGGCTTAAAATGACAGTTGTCGCATACTCGATCTGGTTGTTGAAAAACTCACCGAACGCCTTCATCTGCTTGCTCGCCTTAAGCGCGTTTACAACCGTTACCAGTGCGTTTAATTTTACATCCTGCTCTTTTTCAATATCAATCACGGACTTCATAACATCGGAAAGCTTACCGACTCCGGATGGCTCAATCAAAATACGGTCCGGATGATACTTGGTGATGACTTCATTTAAGTTCTTTCCGAAATCACCAACTAAAGAACAGCAGATGCATCCGGAATTCATCTCTGTAATCTGGATTCCTGCATCCTTTAAAAAACCACCGTCAATGCCGACCTCACCAAATTCATTCTCGATAAGGACAATCTTTTCCCCGGTAAATGCCTCATCTATCATCTTTTTGATAAAAGTTGTTTTTCCGGCTCCTAAGAATCCGGAGATAATATCTATTTTTGTCATGATAATCCACTCCTTTTTGTTTTTTCAAAATCTATTCTATTTTACTCGTTTTTTTATAATAATGCAAGTTGTGACACAGCTGGTCTAATAATGCATATGATAAAGTTTTTCATACACACCGCCCCGTGCCAGCAGTTCTTCATGGGAACCGGATTCCGCAATCCCGTCTTCTGTCAGAACCAGAATTTTTTGTGCATTCTGGATCGTTGTCAGACGGTGGGCGATCACAAATGTCGTACGGTTCTTTGCCAGTTTCTCCAATGATTCCTGTACGACCCGCTCACTCTCGTTATCCAGTGCGGAAGTTGCCTCATCAAAGATCAGAACCGGTGGATTTTTCAAAAAGACACGGGCTATGGAAAGCCGCTGCTTCTGTCCTCCGGAGAGCTTAATTCCACGCTGTCCGATATCTGTATCATATCCATCGGGAAATGCCATGATAAATTCGTGGGCATTGGCATTTTTTGCAGCGGCAATCACTTCTTCCCTTGTCGCATCTGGCTTTCCATATCGTATATTTTCAAAAATTGTTCCCGCAAACAGGTATACGTCCTGCTGCACCATTCCGATGTGGTCACGCAGGCTCTTTAACGTCACCTTACGGACATCTTTCCCATCCACGCGGATACATCCCCCGGTTACATCATAGAATCGCGGAATCAGGGAACAAAGCGTTGTCTTTCCGGCACCGGATGATCCCACCAGTGCCATATATGACCCTGCAGGCACATGCAGATTGATCCGGTTAAGCACCTTCTCCTGATTGTCTTTGTACTGAAAAGAAACATTTTCAAAATCAATGGTTCCTTTCACATCGGTCAGTGCTACCGCATCGTTTGCATCCTGGATTTCCGGTTCGATATTCATAATTTCCTGAAACCGTTCAAATCCCGTATAGCCATTCTGAAACTGCTCGGTAAAGTCCACCAGTGTCCGGATTGGATCCGTAAATACCCCAATATACAGCAAAAACGTAACCAGATCATTGACCGTGACCATTCCCTTTGCAATGAGAACCCCTCCGGCAAGGATGACATTTACCTGAATCAGTGTTGTAAAAACGCCAACCCCGGCCTGAAAACTACCCATGTAATGATAACTGTTCTTCTTTGCCGCAAGAAATCCGTCATTCCCATGACGAAATTTTTCGTTTTCAATTGCCTCATTGGCAAACGATTTCACCACACGGATACCTGACAGATTATCCTCGATCTGTTCATTAATCTCGGCAATTTTAATGCGGTTCTGCTGAAAGGCCCGGCGCATCCGCTTATTTAACGCAAATGCAAATACAAACATAACCGGAAGCACTGCAAACGCGGCAAGCGCAAGCCATCCATTAATGTTGAGCAGGATCACAAACGCTCCCACTATCTTTAATACCGACAGGATAATATTCTCCGGACCATGGTGCAGCAGTTCTGTAATATCAAATAAATCTGCCGTCACACGGCTCATCAGCTGTCCGACTTTTGCATCATCATAAAAGGAAAAAGACAGTTTCTGCAGATGCCCAAACAATTCGGCCCGCATGTCATATTCCATCTTTGCCCCCATCACATGTCCATAATTTCCGATAAAAAACCGGCTGTAACAGTCCAATGCCAGAAGCACAAACAATCCGATGCCAATCAAAAAAAGTTTCCGCAGCATCATCTGGGGCTGCTGATAAATCAGAGTCGATGTCACATACCGCACAACCAGTGGAATAGTCAGTGCCACTGCCGCAGAAAGTGTCGCAAATAACATGTCTGCCGCAAAAACTGCCCGGTAGGGTTTGTAATAGCTTATCATTTTTTTCAGATTTTGATTCATGGTTCACCTCATCCTGATCATTTCTGCAAAAAAGCACCCCGCGAGTTATCCCGCGGGGTTAAATACATTAGTTGTATTTTCTTTTTCTAGCAGCTTCAGATTTCTTCTTACGCTTTACGCTTGGCTTCTCGTAATGCTCTCTCTTACGAATCTCCTGCTGGATACCAGCCTTCGCACAGTTTCTCTTGAAACGACGTAATGCGCTATCTAAAGTCTCATTCTCTTTTACGATTACACTAGACATTCTTTCCTAACCTCCCTCCAGTTGCGATATTGTGCATCAACTGTAAGGTAATCTTAATTGCACTATCGATTATTTTAACAAAATATCCTGATTTGTCAATAGTTTTTCCGAAATTTGCATAGTTTTTTTCTTCCACATGCTTAAAGCTTTGTAAACACGGAAGTTTCTTTCTTCAATCCCTCTGCAATCGCAAAGTTCTCATCCATCTTCTTGGAAATTTTATCCATATCGGATACAAGAACTTGTGTGCTGTCCGCTGCTGAAACGACTCCACTGACGCCTTCCTCGATCGCATGGGAAATCGTATTTACGGAATTTGCAATCTCATCCATGGAATTCTGTAAAGAATCCGTCTTTGCCTCGAAATCTGCCATGACACCTTCGATAAATGTTGCCTTGTCATGATATGCGCCACCGGATTCCACAAATTTCTGGAATTCCGGCAGGATTTTTTCATTCATGTACTCTACCAGTCCGTTTGCATTGTCTGCAAGATTATGTACTGCAGTTATGACAATGGCATTGATGCTCTGGATATTGTTAGCCGCTTCCTGACTGGCGGCTGCCAGCTGGCTGATTTCGGAGGCAACCACTGCAAATCCTTTTCCTGCATCCCCGGCACGGGCAGCCTCAATGGATGCGTTTAATGCAAGCAGGTTTGTCTGGCTTGCAATATTTAAGATGTCGTTTGTCAGATTGTCTACCTGATTGACACTGTTGCTGTCCTCAATTGCCTGACTCAGCACGGAAACAATGTCATTTACCTTCGTACCTGTTGTATCCATATTTTCACGCGCAGCATGTTCCATTGCCTCTGCATGCTCTTTCATTTCTTTTGTATACTGATTAATTTCAATCGTTTTTTCTGCAATTGACTTGACTTCACCAGCAACCGATTCGGTATTTTCATTAATCCGTGAAGCATTGTCGGAAATATCCTGCATCGTTGCAGAAAGTTCTTCCGTCAGTGCGGACAGATCGGACACACTTCCATTGGAAGTCTGTACACTCTCACGCACTTCATTTACAACGCCCTCAAGTTCCCTGGAATTGCTGCTGATCATCCGGAAAATCTCCTGCAGCTTTGCCATAAAAGCATTGATGCCTCCACCGACAGATGCTACTTCTTTGTTGTTGGTAATGGTAACCCTGCGGGTCAGGTCACCCTGCCGGTTATCAATTTCGGAAATAATCTCATTTATTTCCCTGTTCGTATTTGCAAGCGGATAAATTACCCACCGAAGCACTGCCACCATTGCTGAAAAAAGTGCCGCAATACTAATCAGAATCGTCACTATGCTTGTTCCGATTGAACTATGGTATGCAGATGTCAGTTTCTGTCTCTGTGCATCCGCATCCTGGTTTACAATTTTTTTGATACTTTCGATATCCGACTCAATGGCATCTGCACACTTGCTGATTTTTCCATTGGCAAGTTCATAGGCATCTTCACTTTTCCCTGCTGCGGAAAATGCCATAACATTGGCACATTCATACTTTAATTCTTCGTAATTTTTTTTGATATCATTGTATTCTTTTTTGGTATCCGGTGTCACGTATATCTTGTAACTTTCCAGATCTTTCTCCAATGCATCTTCCTGACTGCGGATTTTTTCCACCAGCTGGATCATGGAATCCAGATCCACCGCTATAATATGGGACAGTCCCAGATTATGCATGTCCTGCGTCTGTCTCTGGATTTCTGCCAGACTCGAAACATTCTTTAAAGATACTTCCGAAATCTGTACGGCACTCCGGTTAACGTTCTTGATATTAGAAACAGACATCACATTCGAGATGATACTGAATATTCCAAGTATAAATACCGGAATTAAAATGATAAGTTTGGTACTTAATTTCTTTTTCTGATTCATATACTCCCACCTCTTAGCCTGCTACTGATTTTGTAATACCACTGACCAGATTATCCATCAGTTCCTGTAACTTTACGTGGTTTGGATTTCCTGCTGCCATCGTATTCCCGAATGCCTTGCTTGCATCCCAGTAACTGTTTCCGACACGCTGCAGTTTTCCGAATTCCGACTGTGCAATCACCGCCTGAATGGATGGGGAAGCCTTAACCGCATCCGAATCCGCCGCCTTTGTATTGGAAGGTCCCTGTCCGTTCATCTCAAACCGGACAGTCTGGTTCTGCTCATTGGTCATCCAGTCTGCCAGTTTTGCTGCCCACTGTGGATTTGCCGAATAAGCACTGACTCCCATCAGCTTATAGCCGGTAAAGGAAGCCATCTGTACCTGTTTCCCTGCCACGGTATAGGTCGGAAGCTTGGCTGCGCCAAGATCATCTCCCCAGATATTTTTCAGTTCGGTCTCACTCCATACACCGCTTACCCCTGCAATTACACTGCCTTTTTTGGCATCTTTAATAAAATCTTCATTCACCGCATTTTCAAATCCACTGCTGGAACTGATGTCAAGCATCGCCTGCGCAATATCCACGCCTTTGATCTCCCCTTCGGTGGAATTCCAGTCACAGTGGTTTGTCACATTGTCATCATTGACACCGAAATCCAGTCCTGTATTTCCGAAAAACGAATACAGATACCAGCCGGAAGACCAGTCCATCGTAAACTTCTTATGATTTTTTTCTGCTACTTTTAAAATGCCGTCAAGGGTTTTGACATCCGAATCGCTCAGGTACTTTTTGTTATAATACAAAAAATACCCATTGTCTGCAGTCATGGGATATGCATAAAGCGTATCATTAACTGTGGCAGCGTCTATTGCGCCCTCCACATTTGCTTTTTTCACTTCGTCCGCATTCGGAACCGGATACAATGCACCGCCGGCCACCATAGAAGCCACCTGGTCATCTGCAAGAATAAACACATCAGCTGCGTTATGCACATCTCCAAGCACATTGTCACGCGTATCGGAATCCGCATTCTGTTCCAGGGTGATATCAAAAGTTGCCTGACCCTTATACTCTTCTTTGAAACTGTCGATCATCTTATTCAACGCATCATACGTTGATTCCTCTGCCCACACTCTCAGTTTTACCGTTCCGCTCGTCCTGTCCGTCTCCTGTGCACCGCCCTGCGTGGTCTCCGTTGCACCCTGAGGCACCGCCGATGCGCAGCCGCCCAGCATGGACACGGCAAAGATTCCTGCCAGCACGGCTGACAATAACCTCTTTCTCTTCATAAAGTCTCTCCCTTTCTTCATGTCGTTTCCACCTTTTGTTGTATATACACAAATTTCACAGTGGATCTACTGTTATTATACTATAAATATTTGCAAAAAACAGGTAAAATCGCATTCTTATTGCGCTTTTTTACCTGTTTTTTGCATTTTTATTATATTCTTTTAAGTGTTATCAGTTATAGATTATTTTAACATGTTTTCCAGTGCCGTCTTCGCCTGTGCAATGGCATCCGGAATACCCGCCGGATTCTTTCCACCGGCCTGTGCCATATTCGGACGTCCGCCGCCGCCACCACCGACGTTTCCAGCGATCGCCTTGATCAGATTACCGGCATGTGCCCCCTGCTTCATCGCTGCATCGGTTGCCATGGCAATCAGGTTTACCTTTCCGTCACAATCGGATGCGATCACTACGACGCCCTCACCGATCTTGTCCTTCAGCTGGTCACCGAGATCACGCAGACCATTCATATCCACACCGGATACGCTGGTTGCCAGAAGCTTCACACCTTTGACCTCCTGGATCTGATTCATCACATCCCCAAGTGCATCCTTTGCTGCCCTGCTCTTTAACGCCTCATTCTCACTCTGCAGCTCTTTCAGCTCCGCAGTCAGATGATCCAGGCGCTCTTTCAAGTTTGCAGGCGTAGATTTTACAACTTTAGCCGCTGCCTCAAATTCGTCTTCCATCTTTTTGTAATATGCAATCACATTGTCACCAGTCAGTGCTTCGATACGGCGCACACCGGCCGCAACACCGCTCTCTGAAAGAATCTTAAATGTCTTGATCTCTGCAGTATTCTTTACATGTGTACCGCCACAGAACTCCCTGGAGAACTCTCCCATGGAAACGACTCGGACTTTTTCCCCATACTTTTCGCCAAACAGAGCCATTGCCCCGGTCTTCTTTGCCTCATCAACGGTCATGATATCGGTACGGACTTCCATGCCCTCGTTGACCTTTTCATTGACCATGTCTTCCACTTTCTGTAACTCTTCCGGAGTCATGGCTGCAAAGTGGGTGAAATCGAATCTGGTACGTTCACTGTCCTGATAAGAACCCGCCTGCTCGACATGTGTACCCAGCACTTCGCGGAGTGCTTTCTGCAGTAAATGGGTTGCCGAATGGTTTGCACAGGTCTTTGCGCGAAGGTCTGCATCTACCAACAGTTCCACTTTCTCGCCGGTATGGATCATGCCGGACACCATATGCCCGATATGTCCGTATTTACCGCCCAGAAGCTTAACCGTATCCTCTACCTGAAATACGCCGTCTGCCGTACGGATCTGTCCCTTATCGCCCTGCTGACCGCCCATCGTGGCATAAAACGGAGTCTTCTCTACGATAATGGTTCCTGCATCCCCATCGGAAAGTGCTTCCACGATCTCGGTCTCGGTCGTCATAACCGTAACTTTAGAAGCATATGTCAGATTCTCGTATCCGACAAATTCTGTTGTGATGGAAGGATCAATCTGCTCGTAAACCGTTGCATCCGCACCCATGTAGTTTGTCACTTTACGGGCACTTCTGGCTTTCTGCCTCTGTTCTTCCATACAGGCCTTAAACTCGTCCTCATTATAGGAAAAGCCCTTTTCTTCAAGGATTTCTTCGGTCAGATCTACCGGGAATCCGTAAGTATCGTAAAGTTTGAATGTATCGGCACCGGAAAGTTCCTTTTTGCCGTTTTTCTTCATCTCCTCCATCAGGTCAGACAAAATGGCAAGTCCCTGATCGATGGTCTTATTGAATTTCTCTTCTTCCTGTGTCAGAACCTTAAAGATAAATTCTTTCTTCTCTTCCAGTTCCGGATATCCATCCTTGCTCTCATTGATGACAGTTTCTGATAATTTTGCAAGAAACAGTCCGTCAATTCCAAGCATCTTTCCGTGACGTGCCGCACGACGGATCAGACGGCGCAGAACGTAGCCTCTTCCTTCATTGCTTGGCATAACACCATCGGATACAAGAAATGTGGAAGAACGGATATGATCCGTAATCAGACGGATGGATACGTCATCCATGGCATCTACTTCATACTTCTTTCCGGACATCTCACAAATCTTGTCGCGGATCGCTTTCATGGTATCAATATCAAATACGGAATCCACATCCTGCATAACAACTGCCAGACGCTCAAGTCCCATACCAGTATCAATATTTTTCTGGGAAAGCTCGGTATAACCGCCCTTGCCGTCCCCTTCAAACTGTGTAAACACGTTGTTCCATACTTCCATGAAACGGTCACAATCACAGCCTACTTTACAATCCGGACTTCCGCATCCGTATTTTTCGCCTCTATCATAGTAAATTTCAGAACACGGACCACATGGACCGGCACCATGCTCCCAGAAGTTGTCACATTCTCCGGTCTCAGGATCACGGTAAAAACGTGTGATCTTCTCTCCCGGAACTCCTACTTCCTTGGTCCAGATCTCATACGCTTCCTCATCTTCTCCATAAATGGACGGATACAGACGATCCTCCTCAAGCCCAAGTACCTTTGTCAGGAATTCCCATGACCAGGCAATCGCTTCATGCTTAAAATAATCCCCAAAAGAGAAGTTTCCAAGCATCTCAAAGAATGTAAGGTGACGCGCAGTCTTTCCTACATTTTCAATATCTCCGGTACGCACACACTTCTGACATGTAGTCACACGTCTGCGTGGCGGAATCTCCTGTCCTGTAAAATACGGCTTGAGCGGTGCCATTCCCGCATTGATGAGTAATAAGCTGTTGTCATTGTGTGGTACTAATGAAAAGCTCTTCATGACAAGATGTCCCTTGCTCTCGAAGAAGTCAAGATACATCCGGCGCAGCTCATTTACGCCATAACTCTTTTTCATTACCAGTTCCTCCAAAATCATTCTTTCGTCGTGTCAGCCTTCGCATCCTTGTGCCTGCGGAGTCTGATACCAATAAATGCCCCTAATCCGCCGATCAAAGCCAAAGCAGCCATCTCGACCACATATCTGCCAATACATAAAAGAAAATCTGTCATATAGTTTTCTCCTCTCTGTTGTTACCCCATTAACTTAATTATTATATATGAATTTTTCTGTAAATTCAAGAGTTAGAGTTCCCCGAACGGAAATACCTGATTCTCCCTTTCAATTTCAATTACGCGGTCTGCCATTCCAAGATTTGTAATGTGTTTTTTGTATTCCCTGATTGCAGAATAATCCTGCCACATATGCATCGGGAAAACAAATTCTGCATCGGTGTTTTTCAGCACAAAATCAATTCCGAGTGTCTGATACGGTCCCAGCCGCGGATCCATCGGGACAAACGCAAAATTGACCGGCTTGTCCGCAAGCTTACGGATCTCGTGCCGGAATGCACGCTCCTGTTTTCCGTTTATAAGCTCTCCTACGTGTTCCATCTTCCAGTCGTTTAAATCTCCTGCATGGAAGATGCTCACCCCACGCACATTCACATAAAATGCCACTCCTGCATCGGTAGACAACAGGGTCTGGATCTTTAGATCATCCACTTCATAATGGTTGTTTGCGGAGACAAACGTCACTTTTTTCCGCACCCCCGGGTCAATTCCATGCTTTTGCAGAAAATGCGGACTGATGCGGATATCCTTGGATAAAATATAATGTATATTGGTATATTTTTCACTCCAGCGCAGAATATCCATGTCAAAATGATCCTGATGTTTGTGGCTGGCAAACATATAGATTTTTGTATCCGGTGCGTAATCCGGAATCTTTCCCGTAAAGTGGAAACCATTCACCCGGTCCCCGCCAAAATAATCAAAAATCAATACCAGATCATCCACTTCCACCAGAAAACAGCTGTGATGTATAAAAATTACCTGCATGTTGTTCCAATCTCCTTTATCATCTGTGTTACAAGCTTTTGAAATACCGGAGCCACCGCATCGGCTGCTTCCTGCACCTCCTTATGTGACAATGGCTGTGGCGAAATGCCGCATGCCAGATTCGAGATACAGGAAATTCCCACAATCCGCATCCCCATATGATTCGCCGCCACAGCCTCACATGCCGTACTCATTCCTACGGCATCCGCTCCGAGTGTACGCGCCATTGCCACCTCCTGTGGAGATTCATAGGCCGGCCCGGTAAACTGCAGATACGTTCCCTCTTTTAAATCCGCCCCGATCTCTGCCGCACATTTTTTTGCGATTTTCTGTAAATCATAATCATAAATCCGGCTCATATCCGGAAACCGCGGTCCCAGTTCCTCTATATTTTCTCCAATGAGCGGCGACGGAACAAAACTTGCAATCTGCCCGGTAAGAAGCATCAGATCCCCCGCCTTCATGCCCAGCTGGATTCCGCCCGCTGCATTTGTCAAAAACAGAACTTCTGCCCCCAGAAGTTTCATCAGCCGGATCGGCTGTACCACTTCCGTCATGGAATATCCTTCATAATAATGCACACGTCCCTGCATGCACACAACCGGCACATCCCCGACATAACCAAACACAAAGCGCCCGGTATGGCCCGGCACCGTAGATACCGGAAATCCCTCGATCTCATGATAATCCACCGCGGCCTCCACGCGAAGCTGCGACGCATAATCACCCAGACCGGACCCCAGTACCAGTGCCACTTTCGGCACAAAATCTGTTTTCGTCCTCACGCTGCGCACACAGCGCATGAGAGTTTCATATTCGTTGCTCATTTGTTCTCCTTATTTTTTGCAATTACATACACAATTTCATTAACTAATAGTATAACAGAATCAAAAATAAAATAAAACAAGAGCAACTGAAATTCATACTTTTTTTATTTCTCTTAAATAATGATGCAGATCATTCCCCCATTGCTGTCATTGACAATTTTCTGCATGGTATCCTGCAGTTTCAGCTGGCACTCATCATCCATCTGCAGGATCTTGCTGCGGATGCCGTCTTCCATCAGTTCCCCGACCGATTTTCCGAAAATATTTGTGGTCCAGATTCCTTCCTTGCTCTCCTCCCCCTCGCGGATATATGCAATCAGATCATTTGCCTGTTCCTCACTGCCGACAATCGGTGCTATTTCGGTCTCAATGTCTGCCTTGATCATATGAATGGACGGGGAAATTGCCCGCATTTTCACGCCATATTTTCCGGCATGCTGGATCAGCACCGGATCTTCCATCCGGATATCCGAAAGCCCCGGCATGACCACTCCATACCCCTTCTGTTCCACAGCAGCCATGGCATCTTCCACACGCTCGTATTCTTTTTTCATCCGGGAGAGGGAACGCAGCATGGAAATCATCTGATATTCCCCTTCGATCTGCATTCCCGTCATCTCACTGATATAGGAGAAATAGCACTGTTCCGTTGTCTCCATACGGATCGTCACGGTTCCGTTGGAAAGATCCGCCGTCTGCAGCTGGATGTCACGAAAAACTTCTTCTCCCATCTGCTCATTTGCACTTTTTACCCATTCCTGCCCGGCAAGCACAGCCGCTGCATCCCGCACGCGGCCGATTCCATCCATCAGTCTTGATGCCGTCTGAATCATGGCTGCCTTTAATTTATGTTCCATTGGAAGCATTTCCGTCCACTTCGGAATTGCAAAGTCCACACGGGTAACCGGAAATTCAAACAGAATCGCCTTCATAACTGTGACCAGATCCTCCCGGTGCATCTGCTGACAGTTGACCGGAACCACTACCGCCTGATATTCCTGCTCTAAACTTTCTTTCAGTGCAAGTGTCTCACTGCTGTATGGGCGCACGGAATTTAAAACAATCACATACGGTTTTCCAATCTCTTTAAGCTTTTCCACCGCGGTTTGTTCTGCCTCCACATAATTTTCCCGCGGAAGTTCCCCGATACTGCCATCCGTTGTCACCACAATACCAATGGTTGCATGGTCTTTGATTACTTTTTCTGTTCCAATTCTCGCTGCATCCGAAAAAGGAATTTCCTCCTCGAACCACGGCGTATGTACCATGCGGTATCCGTCCCCCTCCAGATGACCATTTGCTCCCTCTACCATAAACCCGACACAGTCAATCAGACGCACACTGACACTGCTCTCATCTGCAAGTGTGATCTCTGCTGCCTCCTGCGGAATAAATTTCGGTTCTGTCGTCATGATCGTTTTCCCGGCGGCTGACTGAGGCAGTTCATCGAGCGTCCGTTTTTTTTCTTCCTCATCTTCGATGTACGGAAGTACAAACAGATCCATAAACCGCTTAATGAACGTTGACTTTCCGGTGCGGACCGGTCCTACGACACCAATGTAGATTTCGCCGTTCGTTCTTTTCTGGATATCTTTATATAAATCAAACTCCATAAAAAAATCTCCCTTCTTTGCATATTCGATTAATCTATCTAATCTATATGCAAAGGGGAGAATTCTTATTCACAGAAATACTCTGTTGTATATTTATTTCTCAGATGACTTCTTTTTGTCGGAAGTCTTCTTCTTTGCAGCTTCTTTCTCTGCTGCTTTCTTTGCCTGCTCAGCAAGCACTTTTTCACTGATGCGTCCATACATCTGCATGTATTTATAGAGTTTCTTTGCCAGATCCTTGGTAATCTGTCCCTCCAGGGCACGCCACTTCCAGTTTTCTCCAAGTGTGGAAGGAATGTTGATACGGGCTTCGGAGCCGAGTCCGATCAGATCCTGCATCGGAACAATCGCCATATCTGCAACGGATGACCATGCGGCACGCATCATACCCCAGTTATATCCTTCCTCCTCGGTCAGATTCAGGTACTCGGTTGCGAACTTGACAGATGCTTTCGGTGCCGTCTTCATCCATCCCATCACGGTATCATTGTCATGTGTTCCTGTATACACAACACAGTGACTGGTATAGGTGTGTGGCAGATAATCACTTCCCTCACGGCTGTCAAACGCAAACTGGATGACTTTCATGCCCGGGAATCCGGAATCCTTTAAAAGTTTGCGGACGGAATCTGTCAAAAATCCAAGATCTTCCACAATGATCGGAAGCTTGCCAAGTTTCTTCTCCAGCTGGTTAAACAGATCCATTCCCGGACCCTGTTTCCATTTTCCGTTCTTTGCAGTCTTATCTTTTGCCGGGATTGCATAATAAGAATCAAATCCGCGGAAATGATCGATGCGGATAATATCATACAGCTCGCTCATCGCTTTGATTCGTTTGGTCCACCATGCATAGTTATCTTTTTTCATTTCATCCCAGCGGAACAGCGGATTGCCCCAGAGCTGTCCATCTGCCGAAAATCCGTCCGGAGGACATCCTGCCACTTCAATCGGATTTAAATCTTCATCCAGATAAAACTGTTTCGGATTTGCCCATACATCCGCACTGTCTCCGGCCACATAGATCGGCACATCTCCGATAATCTCGATTCCGTTTTCATTGGCATATGCCTTTAACTCTCTCCACTGTTTAAAGAACAGATACTGAAGCATCTTATAAAACTCAATATCTTCTGCGTACTTTTTTCTTGCCTCATCCAATGCCGCTGCGTCACGCACACGAAGTTTCTCATCCCACTGCCCCCATGCTTTTCCGTCATTTGCATCTTTTAATGCCATAAACAGCGTATAATCTTCCAGCCAGTCTTTTTCCGCCTCACAAAATGACGAAAAATCTTCCGGCATATTTTTTACAAAACGGGCATATGCTTTATGCAGCAATGCATAGCGTGATACATACATGGTTCCATAATCAATGTATTCCTCGCTTGTGCCCCAGTCAAATGACTCACATTCCTTTTTCTTTAATAAATTTTCCTTGCAGAGAATGTCCAGATCGATAAAGTACGGATTTCCCGCAAAACTGGAAAACGACTGATACGGTGAATCTCCGTAACTGGTCGGACAGATCGGCAGAATCTGCCAGTAAGTCTGACCTCCTTTTACCAGAAAGTCTACAAATTTTCTGGCTGATTTTCCCATAGTTCCAATGCCATACGGTGATGGCAGGGAAGATATCGGCATAAGTACGCCACTTGTTCTCATAAGTGATTCCTCCTAAGATCCAATCTATAATCTATAATTATATCATACCACCTTTTTGTCCCCTTGTAAAAAGCATTTTTCAATGCTAGTATGAAAGAAAGGGATTACGAGGTGAAGAATTATGAACGATGTCATAAAACATAAAATCAAACACAATGCACACCGTGCACTGGTATCTGTCAAATGGGTAATTTTTGCAATTCTTGTCGGCGGTATCGTCGGGCTGTGCGGCACGGCATTTTACTTTTGCCTGACATTTGTCACCGTGCTGCGCGGGCAGGACCCCTGGCTGTTGTATCTGCTCCCTGTCGGGGGACTGATCATTGTCGGTGCTTATCACCTGCTGCACGATGAAAAAGATACCGGAACCAATCTGGTCATCTCTGCCATCCACTCGGATGACGAGCTGCCCCTGCGCATGGCTCCTTTGATCTTTATTTCCACACTGATCACGCACCTGTTCGGCGGATCTGCCGGCCGTGAAGGTGCTGCCCTGCAGATGGGCGGAAGTATCGGAAACGCAATCGGAAAATTCTTCCGTTTTGACGATAAAGATAAACATGTCATGATCATGTGCGGCATGAGTGCTGCGTTTTCCGCTCTCTTTGGTACCCCGATGGCTGCTGCCATCCTTCCAATGGAAATTGTAAGTGTCGGCGTCATGTACTATACCGCCCTTGTTCCATGTGTGATCAGTTCTCTTGTCGCACACGGAGTTGCTTACCTGTTTGGTGTTTCCAACCAATGGTTTTCCATCGAGCACATCCCGGACTTTGGCATTCTTCCTGCCGTGCAGATTTCCATCCTTGCCGTACTCTGCGCACTGGTAAGTATTGTTTTTTGTATTCTTCTACACAAAAGTGAAGAAATTTACCGCAAACTGTTCCAGAATCCCTACATCCGCATCTTTGCCGGTGGATGTATTGTTGTCATTCTGACGATGCTTGTCGGGAACCAGAATTACAACGGTACCGGTATCGGCATCATCCAGATGTGCATTGATGGAACGGTCCGTCCGGAAGCCTTCCTGTTAAAGATGATCTTTACCGCACTGACTCTTGGTGCCGGTTACAAAGGCGGAGAAATTGTTCCTTCCTTTTTCACCGGCGCGGCCTTTGGCTGCCTGTTTGGAACGCTGACCGGCATATCCCCGACACTTTGTACGGCTGTCGGCATGACTGCCGTATTCTGTGGTGTCACAAACTGTCCGATCACTTCACTGTTAATCAGTTTTGAATTGTTCGGTTATGACGGCATGCCATATTTTCTTCTGGCTGTCGCTTTCAGCTATATGCTCTCTGGATACTTTGGTCTGTACCGGAGCCAGAAGATTGTGTACTCCAAATACAAAACCAGTTACATCAACAAGACAACTCATTAATCCCAAGAACCACACAGCCAGTCGCCGGCAATTCCATGTTCGAATGAACCGAACCGATTGGCCGGGTTCCTGCATGCAGGTCATCAATATATAACGTCCATGTCCTGTCATCCGGCAGCAGGAGTGTTTCTTTTCTGCCGGATGCATTGTATGCCACCAGAAGTGTCTCTTCCAGCTGGCGGATTGTAAACGCGATGGTCTGTTCGGATGTCATTTCCATAAACAAAATATTCTGGCGGATCTCCTCTGCGTCTGTCATACGCAATCCTTTATGTGCTTTCCGGAAAGCAATCAGTCCCCTGTAATACTGCTGCAGCCCTTTTTGTCCATCGCTCCAGTCATAGCGCAGTACATTTGTTTCATACGGCAGATTATAACTGTTCTCGGATATCTCACCATTTTTTCCGGCTGGTTTGGTTCGTGCAAACTCTTCTCCCCCAAGGAAAAACGGAACTCCCTGTGCGGTAAATACCATCGCAGCCGCCAGACGGTTCATTGCAAGGCGTTCGCCTGCATCACAATCCGGTCTGGAAATCTGCAGTTTATCCCACAAGGTCAGATTGTCGTGACAGGAAACATAATTGATCACTTTCTCCGGTGTATCCGTCCATGTGCCGCCGGCTGCATAGGTATAAGCTGCATAATCTACCTGTGGATGCCACACACCTCCTGTTGCACAGTAACGCACCGCAACTTTCATTTTTTCCTTTCCGCTGACATAGCCGCAGTCTTTGTTATAAAACACATGTCCGCGCACCATGTCCCGGATATCATCCGAAAACATTCCGATGCCGTCCAGCATACGCGCGTTTCTCTTCATGGCACGCCTAAATTCCGGCATGGTTGAAGTACCGCCTGTCCAGCCCTCTCCATACAGAATGATATATGGATTGATTTCTTTTAACCTGTGGCTGATCTCATTCATGGTATCAATATCAAGAACACCCATCAGATCAAACCGGAACCCATCCACATGATATTCCCTTGCCCAGTAACAGACCGATTCTACGATGTATTTGCGCATCATCGGCTGCTCCGAAGCAATTTCATTGCCACAGGCAGATGCATTGGAATATCTGGTTCCGTTCATCCGGTAATAATAATCCGGCTCACATTTCTGCAGACAGCTGTCCAGATCATAGGTGTGATTGTACACCACATCCATGATCACTCCGATGCCCTCCCTGTGAAAAGCCGCAATCATTTCTTTCATTTCCCGGATACGCACCTCCCCATGGAACGGATCTGTTGAAAAAGATCCCTCCGGTACGTTATAATTCAGCGGATCGTATCCCCAGTTATACTCCCGCTTCTTTGGTGCCGCCTCATCAATACTTGCAAAATCATACATTGGCATGATCTGCACATGCGTAATACCGAGCGATTTCAGATAATCCAGCCCGGTTGGTTCCCCATCTTTGTTTTTGGTTCCTTTTTCTGTTAAACCCAGGTACTTTCCCGGATGCTTTACACCGGAAGATACATCTGCGGTACTGTCTAACACCGAAATCTCACAGATCACCAGATCTGTGCGGTTTTTAAAAGCGGGGCCATGATCCTCTTTAAAATTCTCAGGATCGGTCTCTCTTAGGTCCAAGACCATACTTCGCTGTCCATTTACACCGACAGCTACCGAATATGGGTCCTGCGATTCTACAGTTTTTCCACTTCGCTCCAGACGGTATGTATAATAAACATGCCGCAGATCTCCGTCTACCCGGATCGCCCAGGTTCCCTGTATATCCCGCTTCATCGGAATGGTATCCGACAGGCAATCTCCGTCTCCTTCCTGATACAGACACAGCGTTACTGCATCCGCCGTCGGAGCCCAGAGCCGGAAATCCGTACCTTTCTTCGTGTACACAGCACCCAGATCATTTCCATCATATGGAATCCTTTGCTGCATTCCCTCTCTCCTCCCTGAAATATATTATTTTCGCATTTTTTCGTAATTCATTATATTTTAATTTTTTGTATCTGTAAATTGGAAAAATCACTAAGTTTTTTTCAATATTTTGTGAAATAAGACGAAGAAAAGAGGCATTCCATGTTTTATGCCATGAAATGCCTCTTTTTTTGTTTTCCGTATCAGGCAAACCCTTATGCGTTTGTTGCCTGTACCATTGCCTCAAGGGTTCTGACTGCTGCTCCCGAATCGATCGTCTTTGCTGCAAGTGCAATGCCATCTGCAATACTGTCTGCCTTTTTCCCAATATACAAAGCGGCTCCTGCATTCAAAAGCACAATCTCCCTCTTTGGTCCCTGTTCCTTTCCGGAAAGAATATCTCTGGTGATCTGTGCGTTTACGGCTCCATCCCCACCCTGCAGTTTTGCGATTTCACACCGCTTTAATCCAAACTGCTCCGGTGTGATTGTATAGGTGGTTACTTTTCCATCCTTAATTTCAGATACCGTGGTCTCACCGGTCAGTGTGATCTCATCCATGTTATCCTCTCCGCTGACAACCATTCCCCGTTCTACCCCGAGGTTCATCATGGTTCCTGCAATCACTTCCGTAAGTGCCGGGGAATACACCCCTACAAGCATTGCCCTGGCACGGGATGGATTAGAAAGTGGTCCTAAAATATTAAACACCGTGCGGATGCCCAGCTGTTTTCTGACCGGTCCCACATACTTCATGGCAGGATTAAAATGCGGTGCAAACATAAATCCGATCCCGACCGTCTCCACACACTTTTCTACCACAGCCGGATCTGCGGAAATATTTACGCCAAGTGCTTCTAACACATCTCCGGCACCACTTTTAGAAGAAATGGAACGGTTGCCATGTTTTGCCACCGGAAGCCCGGCTGCTGCCACAACGAACGCTGATGTTGTGGAAATATTAAACGAATAGGTACAGTCTCCGCCGGTACCGACAAAATCCACATAATCTGCCACTTTCGGACTGATCGTATTTGCCTTGTTGCGCAATACAGCTGCCAGTCCCGTAATCTCATCCAGCGTTTCCCCTTTCATGCGGAGTGCTGTCAGAAAACATGCAATCTGCGCCTCTGTTGCCTGTCCGGTCAAAATCAGCTCCTGTGCTTTCATCGCTTCCTCTTTTGTCAGATCTTTTCCCTCTACCAGTTTGGCCAGAATCTCTTTCATCTATGATATCCTCCTGTTTGATTCGCTTTTCCGTTACATTTCATTTAACTCTTTTTTGAATGTGCTGCAATAGTCTGCTGCAGCCTGCGGATCAAAACCGTGTTCCCGCATCAGTGTGATAAAATGAGAGCCTACAATGGCTCCGTCAATAATCTCTTTCATCGGACGTACATCCTCCGCCGTGCGGATACCAAATCCCATCATAACCGGAATTTTTGCCTCTTTCTTTACCGCCGTCAGATATTCTAAAATCTGACGGTGGAAGGTTGCTTCCTGTCCGGTAACTCCCATGGAAGACACACAGTAGACAAATCCCCTTGCATTTTTAAGGATTTTTGGCACACGGTCTTTGGATACCGGGGAAACCAGCTGGATCAGAATGGTTCCACCCTCTTTCTGTAACTGTGTCTGGAGTTCTTCCTGCTCTTCCAGCGGCAGATCCGGAATGATCAGTCCATCCACCCCGCAGGCATTGCACTCTTTTACAAATTTTTCCACTCCATAATGCAGTACCGTGTTGTAATACATCATAAATACAATCGGGATCTGCACACCATCGTCACGCATCTCTTTCATACAGGTAAATGTCTTCTCCAGATTTGCCCCACCGAGAATTGCCTCATAGGAAGCCGCCTGAATAACCGGACCGTCCGCTACCGGATCGGAAAACGGAATTCCAAGTTCAATAATGTCCGTTCCCGCCGCTTCCTGTGCTTTGATGATCGCCTTTGTCTTATCATAATCCGGCAGACCTGCTGTGATATAAGTAATAAATGCCTTTTCTTTCTTTTCCTGTAACGCCTGAAGCGCTGTCTCAATTCGATTCATCCCTGTTATGCCCTCCTTAATTCAGATATCCTTTTCCGTCAAGATAATCCGCAATGGTGTTTACATCTTTATCTCCACGACCGGACAGACAGATAATCATGCTCTGGTCCATGGTCATTTCTTTTGCCTTTTTAAATGCATAGGCAACGGCATGTGCACTCTCAATTGCCGGAATAATTCCTTCTAATTTACACAGTTCCATCAGCGCATCCATTGCCTCCACATCCGTAATTGCCACATATTTTGCACGTCCGGTATCCCGCAGATATGCATGCTCCGGTCCGACTCCCGGATAATCCAGTCCGGCGGAAATGGAGTGTGCCAGCTGGATATTTCCATCGGTATCCTGCAACAGATACGAACGCATGCCATGCAATACTCCAGGCTCTCCCAAAGCCATGGCGCTGGCATGTTTTCCGGTCTCAATTCCAAGGCCCGCTGCTTCCACACCGATCAGTTCCACCTCCGGCTCATCAATAAAATCGGCAAACATTCCGATGGAATTGGAACCGCCGCCCACACATGCCATAACCACATCCGGATTCTTTCCTTCTGCTTCCATGTGCTGACGCTTTGCCTCCCGGCTGATCACACTCTGAAACTCTTTCACCATCTTCGGATACGGATACGGTCCTACCGCAGATCCGATAATATAGAACGTATCCTCCGCTGTTTTGGCCCAGGTACGGATGGCTTCGTTTGTCGCGTCTTTTAAGGTATTGCTTCCGGATTCTACGGATACCACTTTTGCACCAAGCATCTCCATACGCATCACATTCAGTTTCTGTCTCTGGATATCTTCTTTTCCCATGTACACCGTACATTCCATATCAAACAGTGCTGCTCCCGTTGCAGTAGCTACACCATGCTGTCCTGCACCGGTCTCCGCGATTACCTTTGTCTTTCCCATACGCTTTGCCAGAAGGATCTGACCGATCACATTGTTGATCTTGTGGGCACCGGTATGGTTTAAATCTTCACGCTTTAAATAAATTTTTGTACCGTATTTTGCAGACAGACGCTCTGCATAGTAAAGCGGTGTCTCTCTGCCGACATACTGTTTCAGATAATAATGGTACTGTTTTATAAACTCCGGATCATGGATTGCCTCCTCATATGCCTGATCCAGTTCCTGTAAGGTATTCATCAGCGACTCTGCCACATACTGTCCGCCAAACTGTCCATAATATGCTTTCTTATTCATCTTTCTTTCCTTTCTTTTGCTTCCTCTTTGACACATGCTACAAATTGTTTGATCAATGCTTCATCTTTGCCATTTTCATTTTCCACCCCGGAACTGACATCCACAACATCCGGATGAAACAGCTGGATTCCTTTGTTCACATTTCCGGCATGTAAGCCTCCTGCTAAAACGAATTTTCTCCCGGCAAAAATCCCCTCTGTCTGGTGAAACGTCTGCGTCTTTTGCCAGTCAAACGTCTGTCCGCCTCCGTAATTTGCTCCATCCACCACAAGTGCTGTAATTTTCTGCTGTAACTTTTCCGGCAAATCCAAAAAATCTTTTGTCTTTTCTGCAAACTCTTTGGGATCTGACAGGTTTATGGCATACCAGACGGGAAGTTCCACTGCCGAAAGTGCCTCGGCTGACAGCGTTCCATGCATCTGGATGATATCAAATTTCATCTGTTGCAGTATTTGAATCTGTGCTGCATCCGGAGAAACAGTCACGGCAACTTTCTTTATATCCGAACGGATTTTTTCCATAATTTTTTTTGCTTTTTGACAGCTTACATTGCGTTTGCTTTTTTCATAAAACACAAATCCTGCATAATCGGCACCTGCATCATTTACATATTGTGCATCCCCTGGCTTTTGAAGTCCGCAGATCTTTACTTTTGGTCTCATGCCTGATACAGCTCCTTCCACTTTTGTGCAAGCGCTTTTGGATTTTCCGATTCCATAAATGCCCGCCCGATCAAAAAGGCATCTACTCCGCAGTCGCGCAGAAAACGCACATCTTCATCCCCTGTAATTCCACTTTCTGCCACAAACACCTTATCCTCTGGCACATAAGGGCGAAGCCGTCTGGTATGTTCTAGAGAAATCGTAAAATCTTTCAGATTTCGATTATTGACTCCAATAATGCGCGGATTGATTTTCATTGCCCGCTCTACCTCTGCCTCATCATGCGTTTCTACCAGCACATCGAGTTCAAGTTCTCTTGCCAGCTGATAAAAATCATGCATCTGTGCATCATCCAAAATTGCCGTAATCAAAAGTACCGCATCCGCTCCGATCACTTTTGCCTCATAAAACTGATACTCACAGATCATAAAATCTTTCCGTAAAATCGGAAGCTGTGATTTCGCCCGGATTTCCTTTAAATATTCTACATTTCCGTGAAAATGATCTTCTTCTGTCAGACACGAAATGGCATCCACAGATGCATTGTATTCCGCGATCCGCTCCATCAGATCAATCTTGCTTGTAATTGTTCCAAGACTTGGGGATGCCTTCTTAAATTCTCCGATAATAGAAAGTCCCGGTTTCTTTAAATGATTGTAAAAGCAATTGGCTTCCCTCGTCTTTGTCTCCTCTGCCATACGGCGCATCTGACTTTCTGAAATGCGGGCCATATGTTCTGGAAGCCGTCTTTTTTTGTCTGCTACAATTTCTTCTAAAATCATATCGTATCTCCTAACACTTTTCGGGAACATCGGTCCATATAAAATTTGCCTTTGGCAAAGGACCGACGCTGCATGTTAGATTTCCAAGGAAATCTAACACATATCATTTACGAAGTTTTCTATGATGCGTTTGCCGTGTTCGGTATAAATGGATTCCGGATGGAACTGTAATCCGACAACCGGATATTCCTTATGACGCATAGCCATGATCTCGCCATCGTCTGTCCGTGCCAGCACCCGCAGACAATCTGGCAGATCTTTTTCCTGTACCGCAAGCGAATGATACCTTGCCACACGGATCGGAGAATTGATTCCCGTAAATACGCTGCTTCCATCATGCTCAATCAGTGACTGTTTGCCATGAAACAGTGCTTTTGCATAAGAAACGGTTCCCCCTAATGCCTCACCAATACACTGATGTCCCAGACAGATACCAAGAATCGGTTTCTTTCCGGTAAATTCCCGGACAACATCCATGCAAATGCCAGCCTCTTTTGGATTTTTCGGTCCTGGAGAAAGCACGATCCGCTCCGGGTCCATCGCAGTAATTTCATCAATGGTAATCTTGTCATTACGGACAACTTTGATATCGGAGTTAAAAATTCCGATATACTGATACAGGTTATAAGTAAAAGAATCATAGTTATCAATCAGCAAAATCATAAATTTTCCTCCTCTATAAGCGTCTTGGCCAGTGCCATTACTTTATTGCAGCACTCCTGATACTCATTTTCTGGAACAGAATCTGCAACTATTCCCGCTCCAGCCTGCAAATATACACGGTTTTTCTTTTTGATCATTGTCCGGATCGTAATACAGAAATCCATATCACCGAAGAAATCAATGTATCCGGTTGCGCCTCCGTAGAGTCCTCTGCGCACACTCTCAAGTTCATCGATAATCTCCATCGCGCGGATCTTCGGTGCTCCAGAAAGCGTTCCTGCCGGAAGGAACGAAGAAACCAGATCCAGCGGATGAAATTCTCCTTTTTTCTTCCCTTCCACCATGGATACGATGTGCATTACATGGGAATAATTCTGCACTTCCATAAACTGTGTCACCTTGACGGTTCCAAATTCTGAGATCCTTCCCATGTCATTTCTCGCAAGATCCACCAGCATAACATGTTCGGCGCGTTCCTTTTCATCCCGGAGCAATTCATCCCGAAGCAATGCATCCTCCTCGGCATCCACACCCCTGCGCCGGGTTCCGGCGATCGGACAGGTATACACCCTGCTTCCCTGCTGCTTTACAATCATTTCCGGAGAACTTCCGATCACTTCAAACTCTCCATAATTGAAATAATACAGATACGGGGATGGATTCAGTTCCCGGAGTTCTTTATACAGCTCAAATCCGGTCTGTTTTGTCTCAATCGTCCATCTCTGGGAAAGCACGGTCTGGAAAATATGTCCCTCCCGGATGTACTGTTTGATCTTTTCGACTTTTTTGCAATACTGTTCTAAGGTATCGGACTGGTTGACAATCACACCGTCATGTGTAAAATTTCTGTCCGGTATCTGTCCGGCATTTTTTCTTGCCTCCTCAATCAGTTCTGCTGCTTCTGCTAATGCTTTCTTTTTTCCGTCTTCCGAATCTTCTCCAAGAATCACTGCAGTCAGTGTCTCTGCCACATGATCCACCAGGATAAATTTTGTCATGAGCATCATCTGGATGGTCTCGATTCCAATCTCGTCTGGATTGTTATCCGGCAGTACTTCCGCATAGCGGACAAAATCATATCCCAGATTTCCGACCAGTCCTCCGGAAAAAGACAGCTCTTCGTTTTCTTTTACGATATCAAACTCGCTGTAATATTCTTTCAGACGTTCGAGCGGATTTCCCTTCCGGATTTCTTCCGTCCCGTCGTTTTGCCGGATCACGAGTGCATCCCCGCGGGAAGTAATGATCTCTTCCGGTTCTTTTCCAAAAAACGTATATCTGTCATAATTTTTATCATAACTTTCCAGAAGAAATCCTTTTTTGTTTCCTACCAGACTCTCATACATGCCGATCGCTGTTTCATTTACAATGCTGACTGTCTTTTTGTATACCCGTAATCTCCGCTTCATATTACTGCTCCTTTTTTCCAAATAAAAAACGTCCCTGGTCCGACTGCTGCCGGATCAGGGACGATTATCCTCGTGGTGCCACCCTTCTTCGCTCCGTAACTGAAAACTAACAAAGGCAGCCATCCCCGAACCGGAAATAACTGCCACCAATTACGCAACCTCTTGTGATACAGAAAACAAAATCTTTTTGTCTCGATATCCATGCCCCTGTAACGTGGGGAAACGGCTCAACTACTCGCCTTACGCTTTCACCTTGCATCTAACGAATCCATTCCATGACAAACTATCCTGCCGGCTCACACCTGCCGCCGGCTCTCTGAAAGGAATCATCTGCTGTACTTACCTTCGCTCAATGATTTTATTTCTCTTTGATTTATTAACAGTTTAATACACTACAGTGTGTCTGTCAACCAAAACTTTAACTTTCAGGAAAATTTCATTTTAGGATGCAATCACCTTGCGGAATTTTATATTTTCTTTTTCACTCTTTTCGTGTAAAATACATTTTACGGCAATGTTTATTGCATAACAACTTAAGAAAGGACTTATAGCTATGAAACAAAAAATAGGACTGTTTCTTTGCCTTGCCCTGCTCCTTACCGGATGCAGCTACCAGACAAAGACCATCCGTTTCGGTGCAGCCGACATCGGTGGGATGTATTATACCGTTGCAAATGCTTATGCCGGTCTGGCATCCAAAGAATCCTCCGACCTGAAATTTGAAGTTAAAAACACCGCCGGATCTGCGGCAAATCTACGGCTTTTGTCCGGAAATTACATTGATCTTGGGATCGCACAGGCGGATCTGGTCCGGGCAGCCCATGAAGGAACCGGCAGTTTTTCTGATAACAAACAACAGGGATACCGTGCCATTGCAGGACTTTATACCGAAGCCTGCCAGATCGTCGTCCGGGCAGATTCTGATATCCGGACATTAAATGATCTGCAGGGAAAAACCGTCAGCATCGGTGCCAGCGAATCCGGAACCGAACAAAACGCTACCGAAATTTTAAAACTCAGTGGTCTGACTGCGAAACTGGTGCACATGGTGAATCTGGATTATGCAGATGCCGCCGGAAAACTTGCCTCCGGTGAAATTGACGCCTTATTCTGCACCGCCGGCATCCGCACCGCAGTCATTGAAGAACTGGCAAAAGAATGTGATCTGCACCTCCTTTCCATCGACGATACCTGTCTGGAAAAACTGCTTGCAACCACAAAGGAATACAGCAAATATGTCATTCCTGCAAACACTTACAGTGGACAAAACGAAGACGTGACTACCATCGGAGTCAAAGCCGTACTGCTTGCTTCTGATGATCTGTCCAAAGAAACCGTGGAAAAACTTACAGAAACCCTGTTTTCCCACGCACAGGATCTGGCCTATGCCACATCTTTAGACGCTGCTTTTGACGAGACAGATGCCTCCTCCGGTGTAACAATTCCATTCCATCCGGGTGCTGCTGCTTATTATGCCAAGCAGGGAATCATCGTCAATACAAAATAACATTTGAAAGAAGGACAACTATGGAAATACATTTGAATATGTACCAGACGCTGGCAGTTGCTGTACTGGTACTCTTGTTTGGCAGCTTTTTAAGACACCGCATCCGATTTCTGGAAAAATTCTGTATTCCGGCACCTGTCATTGGTGGTCTTTTGTTTGCAATTTTGACCTGTCTTTGTTATGTTACCGGAATTGCGGAATTTTCTTTTGACGACACACTCCGGGAAGTGTGCATGGTATTTTTCTTTACCTCTGTGGGATTCCAGGCAAATCTGAAAGTTTTAAAAAGCGGAGGAAAAGCCATGGTCGTTTTCCTCGGTCTTGTTATTACACTCATTGTCTGTCAGAACCTTCTCGCAGTAGGACTGTCCCATGTCCTGCACTTAAATCCACTGATCGGTATGTGCACCGGCTCCATCCCAATGGTCGGCGGTCATGGTACTGCCGGAGCATTCGGTCCTGTCTTAGAAGACTTTAATATTCAGGGAGCTACCACGATCTGTACTGCAGCTGCCACCTTTGGTCTGATTGCCGGCAGTCTGGTCGGCGGTCCGCTCGGCAAACGCCTGATTGAAAAACACAACCTGCTGGCCACCGCAGTCACGGAAGATGACAGTCTGCTCATCGAGGATGAAAAAAAGCATGAACGTCATACGAATATGTATGCGTCCGCAGTTTTCCAGTTGATCCTTGCGATCGGTCTGGGAACTATTTTTTCTTATTTTCTGACCAAAACCGGGCTTACCTTTCCGGTTTACATCGGTGCCATGCTTGCAGCCGCACTGATCCGCAACATCGCCGAATACTCCGGCAAAGCAACGATCCACATGGGTGAAATCAACGACCTTGGAGGTATCAGTCTCTCCCTCTTTTTGGGTATGGCGATGATCACCTTAAAGCTCTGGGAACTTGCTTCTTTAGCTCTTCCGCTTGTGATCCTGCTGACGGCACAGGTCGTACTGATCTGTGTATTTACTTACTTCATCGAGTTTAACATTATGGGACGGGATTACGATGCTGCTGTACTGGTTGCCGGAACCTGTGGTTTTGGTATGGGTGCCACACCAAACGCCATGGCAAACATGCAGGCCATCTGTGACCGCTATGTACCTTCCGTAAAAGCGTATCTCCTGATTCCCCTGATCGGAAGTTTATTTGCGGATTTTATCAACAGCCTTGTAATTACCTTTTTTATCAATATTTTGTAATTGGGAGGACAACGAAAATGTTTTGGAAAAAATTAAAGAAAAAGGCAGCGGAAAAGCATAATTACGATCTGACCTACGACAATGTAGCGATTCCGGAAGTGCACACCCACAAACCGGAAGATCACGAAGAAACTCCGGGTGAAGATGCCCCGGTGCACTATGACAACGTAGCTATCCCTGAGGTACATATCCGCAGGAAAAAATAAAAGACTCCGCAGAATCAAAGCTCTGATGGCCCCGGTTCTGCGGAGTTTTTCTTTTCCTGTCATTTATTTTAAATGCAGATGTTCTTCCTTTCCCTGAATCTGCAACGTCACCGGGCGGCCCACACGTACGCGTTCTCCCTGTTCTAACGTCCCTATCACTTTGTCTTCTTTCAGCAGTAAAATCTTCTCCGGAGAATCACTGACCATCCGGTATGTCTGCTCAAAAGGATCATAGAAAATCTGACAATGATTCCACTCAAGTGTTTTGTTTTCTGCTGTATTCTTCTTTTTTGTGGAAGAATCCTCTTTCCGGCCATGTTTCTTTTTCGACTTTCTCCGCCGGTGAGCTTTTTTGCGCCGCCAGCCGTGTCCGGACTGCTTCGGATTTTTCCCCCGTTTTTTCTGCTCTTTTTCCTGCTTCTCCGATGGCAGGTACCCGCCTGTAATCCATCCTGTCAGTATGAGTATCCATGCAACTCCATGCAGCAGCGTAAAGAAATATATCCCCGCCAACAGGAACGAATGCAGTGCCGGAAACACAGTCAAAACGACCAGCAGTTCTGCCAGCACCAGACTGGTAAACAGCGTTGGCAGCAGCATCGTCTTTTTTCCTTCCGCCAGAAACAACATTCCCACAGACAAAAAACAAAGCAGCACCGGGAGCAGTGCTGCAATGGCACAAACTGCCAGAAGCCGCATCTGTCCCACTCCCTGTACATAAGAAAGACTGCTTTTTACCGTACCAACCGTGATCGGAGCTTTTAAAACGAAAGTATCTGCCACTCTGCCTTCTGTCAGATACGTATAACCTGCCCTTCCTCCTGCTTTCACCACATCCAGACCGGACAGCGTCATCTCCTGCCCGCCTGCCGAAAACTTACAAAACGGCAATAGCATGGAAAGTAATGCCAGAAGAAGTGCTATTGCTGCTATATTTTTCAATAAACGTCCATACGTTCTCATGCTCATTTCCTCCCATCGTTTTACATTCTGACAGGCTCATTATAGCACGGAATCTTTTGTCTTCTTATTAAATTTCTTTTAAATTTTTGTGATTCACAATTGCCACCCAGATTCCCGGGGCTTTCAACGGCACCGAAAGGATATAGGCCAGCACAACACGCAGCCCCAGAGAGATCACCGTAAGTACCACTGACATCTGTGCTTTGTTGATTGCCCGGTAATATCCGTACAGCAGAAACAGACACCTGATTCCACAGTAAAACGAGCCCTCGATACGCAGATACTGCACACCACACGCGATGACCGCCGTCTCCTGTGCCTTCACAAAAATCTCCATCAGAGATGCTGCAAACGTGCACACCAGAATGGAAATAATGATACTGAATACAATACTGATCGCAAAGGCTTCCTTCGTTCCCTTTTGGATCCGTCCGTAATCTTTCACCCCATAATTCTGTGCGACAAACGTGGAATACGCATTGCCGAAATCCTGTACCGGAAGATATGCAAATGTGTCAATTTTGACCGCTGCCGCAAATGCCGCCATCGTTGTTGCCCCGAAACTGTTTACAAGCCCCTGCACCCTCAGAATTCCAAAATTCATGACCGACTGCTGCATCTCCTCCATGACTTCCTGTGGCACACGTAGAAACCACAGAATAGGATGCATACACACATACACCAGCACGTTAACGAAGACCATCACTGCCATGATCAGCACAAAAGCATGCGCCACAGCTACCCGCGCGCATGCTTATCGTTTTTCCCTTTATAAATGGAAAATAAGACTCCTGCCCCCATGGAAAGTCCCAGAAAAATCGAGGTCAAAAAGGTCATAAGTGTATAGGCGGGTCCCACCGCCGCGAGTGCATTCTTTCCAACCACGCGCCCGACAATCAGTGTATCCGCAATATTGTAAAACTGTTGCATCAGATTGCCCGCCATCATCGGCAGTGCAAATAAGATAAGATTTTTTGATATTTTTCCTTTTGTTAAATCATAGTACATTCTTTTATTCCGTGATGATTTCCCCAACACTGCTTTCCATTTCGTCCTTTTCCAGAAGCATCTGCTGCGCCCGCTTATCCTCCGCGATTGCTGTCATGATACGGTTGATATCCTCCGGACAGAACATCGTAATTGCCTGTGACAGGTCACTGAGATTATCCCGGTTGACCATCAGGCACCCGCCACCTTTTAAGCTGATGTTCAGGCACTTGCTCCGGTCGGTGACATCCCCGAGTGTAATCCGATTTCTGTCCGTATCACATACAAACGTAACCCCTTTGTACGTGATTGTACCGTTTTGTGCCAGATGCTGATACGGCGCTTTCTTTTCGGTTCCGTCTATATGCTCCCGAAAACTGCTTCCGCGCGTTTGTCCGTTTTGTGTACCCAGTCCTGCTATTTTTCCGTATAATGTAGTGTATCCTGTCTGTAATGCTCCAATTGCCATATTCTTTTTATCCTCCGTAAGTTACATCCTGTTTTTTATACCAGTCCATGGCTCGGTAAAAATCCGATTTTTCATAATCGGGCCACAATTTTTCTTCCACATAAAAGTCTGCGTAAACCGACTGCACCGGCAAAAAACCGGAGAGCCGCCGCATGCCGCCCCAGCGGATCACCATATCAATTCGCGAAATATCCGAAGAATGCAAAAAACCCGCGCTTTTTATGTTGGACAGATCCCATTTCCAACCATAATTTACAAGAAAATTCAGCCGGATACCACCTCCGTTTATCGCAGTTCGATTTGTATACTTCTTTAATTCTTCCGGAAAACATTTTGAATCGGTATTCCCGATCACGAGCAGATCCACCCCCTCTGTGGCAAGATCATGCACCGCCTGCACACACGCCTGCTGAAAGGCCTGCACCTGTTCTTTCGGACGCCTGCAATTGTCAACGGTAAACCCATAATATGTGATTTCCTGAATTCCATACGTTTTTGCCTGCTGTAAAAGAAGCAGCCCCGGTTTTAGTCCGTATGCATAACCGGCTTCTCTGGATAATTTATGCTGCTCTGCCCATCTGCGGTTTCCGTCCGGTATGATTCCGATATGCATTGGTTTTCTGTTTTTCATGCTTTTCACCTCTGGAAAATAATTCCCGGATTTGCATGTATTTATACATTTTCCCAGCTTTTATTTTTGTAATGTATTTATCCAGTTACATACCACAGGCATATATATTTTTCGCCCGAGATATAGCACAAAAAACACCAGTATCACCGTAAGTATTCTCCGAAGCGGCCAGTACCAAGGCTGTTTTCCAAGAAAGCCTTTCAGAATCCAAATTCCCATTTTCGCTTCTTTTTTCTGATTGCACCGCATACAGGCAGTACATAAGTTTTTCATATCATTCGAACCGTGAATTCCAAACAATGCGGCTCTTCTACGCACTGCCGGATACTCCTCCATACAATGAACCGGAAAAATATGGTCAATCGTTATTTTATCTTTTGGCTTCTTTTTCCCACAGTATGCACATCGATATTTCCCAGTTGCGGAAGGATGACAGGCAAAAAACTGACTGCGGTAACTGTTACTTCGCGTATATTGCGTCGGCACGGCTTCAAAAGTGAGTCCTTTTCTTCTGCTAAAACGCTGCATATGATTTTTTTCCCGCCTGGAACATTCTTTTTTTTCATAATATACTCTGCCATTTGCCCGTTTGATGCAGGTATATTTTTTCCACCATAGCCATATTCGATATTGTTTTACATGCCTCGTTCCATTTTTAATTCTTAGTGTATATGTCTGTACCAATGCTGCAGTTTCCTATCCCTTTATCTGATTTTCAAGCCTCTTAAATACGCTTTTGTTTCCTGTGGAATTCTTCTGCTTTCGATTGCCTTCTGAATGGACTTATTATGTGTCCATGGCTCTAACACCCTATTTTGTATGTAGGGAAGCGTCGCATCATATTGTTTCACCAATGCCATGCTAAAATACCAAGCCACTGCCATATTTACATAATATTCCTCCGATCTTACATTTGCAACCAGTTGCAGCATTTCTGGCTCAAATGCATTATCCAGATAAAATCCCAGAAGCGTTACAATACCAAACCGAATGGTATACACCGCATCACTTTGCAGCCACTTTTGTACTCTTTCATAAACATAAGGCAAATGCTTCTTAAAAATCTTCGGCGAAAGCATATCACAAGTTGCCCAGTTATCTACATACGGCAAAAAACGTTCTAGCTGTTCCATAAAAGCTATTATATCTTTTGGATAAAGTAAGGACAACAAAGCACCATGCAAATTATTTTCTTCATAATAGCTATGTGGAAGGCTTTCTAAAAATATATTTGCTTCCGGCAGCTTTGCCACTTCTTTTGCATACTTCCGTAATACCGGAGTCCGGACGCCAATGATGTTATCGATCGGAATATCGGGAATCAGTTTGGCATGAAATCTACGATAGTTTTCATCCTTTAATGCAAATAAACCATCTGTAATTGTTTTTTCACTCATATCTCAATGCCTCCAGTCATGTTCCCTGTTTCTTTTATACACGATTTCACCGATGATGTCTATATCCAAACAGCCAATCGATCACATGTATGGTGTTATGCCCCTGTTCCAAAACGTGCTCCCTTCCATCCTTTCTCCCCTAATATAGTTCATATACTTTCTTTTTGAAAATAAACAATACAGCGACAAACGTTTCGCTTGCAACAAAACGGATCTGCAGAAATGTATCCTGACCACTTGCATCCCTGCTGATCATAACCTGTCGAAATACAATGGCAATGAGAGAAGTAACGACTGTTGCAGGAACCGATTTCCAGATCATACCAACGATGAACGGCCATATGGATAATACCATGCATCCAATCACAGCAGTTATTAGCAAACATATCTGCAAATATATTCCACAAGCGCATTTTGCAATTTCTCCAGAAAAAGACTTTTTTTGCAGAAAATAAATAAAATTTCAAATTAAAGAGCTTGCAATAGTTTTTATTCAGAAGTTTTCCTTTTTAAAGTTGGTGCCAATAAAACACTTTGTAGTTCAAAATTTGGCGTTACATCATATGAAACATCTGAAATTATCCCATTATAACTGTTGTTTTCTAAAATAGCGCTTACACTCTTCTCTTTTGAACTTCCAACGCTCTCTTTTTCAACATCCGGCTCTAAAGTAGCAACAACATCTCCATTTTCATCAAAAATTAACGTACACTTTTTTACTGGAGGATTCAAGGTTTGCATTGTCGTTTGAAATTCAGAACTGGAATAATCAGCCAGCATAGCATACACTTTATTTTTTAATGCACTATCTGTATTCATTCTATATCTGTCCGCATCCTTTCATTGATTATTGGGGTTAAATGTACTGTTTTTGATCAATTTATTTACTAATTCATTCCCTAAAACTGGTCAGATGACCACTTTCTAGGAACAAAAAATGGACGAAGCAAACTTTTTTACATTTACCTCGTCCGTTAATGGGTTACAATATTAACTTTTCTTACCTTAGCCCTTTACCAGCACATTATTTCCATCCTGCATATTATCTGATGCATAATGTACTTTGTTCTCCGTAATCAATTCTTCGATGCACTTTCTAAAAGTCTTTGAAGCATTACCTGAATATCCCAGTCTTTTATATAACTCATTTGCAGAAATGCTTTCTTGTTCCAGTTCATTTAATATAAGAGTTTTTATCTGGTCTTTCGTTCTTCGCTTTGGAACAGCAACAATATCTTTCGGTTCGGTTTTGCTACTGACAGCTTCCTTTTTCAAAAATGCCTCATGAATCGGAATAATCACTGAAAAGAAAGAACGTTCTTCATCCGTGAGAAGTAATGGCAGTGGTGATCCGTTTTCCTTTATTGATTTAATTGCTGTTGGAATACCGGTATTTCTACCTTCCACAAGATGCAGTTCCTTTAAGAAATCACCTATTCGTCTATTCCGATACCTTCTTGTTCTCATCTGATATTTACTAATATCCTCATCAGAAATCGACCTGTCTGGTCCCGGAGAACTTGTTATTTCAATTTTATCAGCCTCTATGCGTACTGTGACAGGCTCATGTATCTGGTACGATTTGTGATAAATTGCATTAGAAAGAAACTCTTCGATTGCTTCATAGCTATAATTTTTTACTCTTACAGCCTCTGCTTGTCCGCTAATCTTAAATACCTTTTCAGCAATCACATTGTTTTTTATATAATTCAGAGCGTTTCGTAACTGATCGTCTATCGGTCCTGTAAAGATACGTTCCTCCATTCCTTGCCCTGTTGGATCCGGAATATTAACCACCTCTATCTGACTATACGGGAAAAACGACTCTGGATGATCATTGAAAAATAAAATTCCCACATTCAGCGGCTTGTAATACTCCGACGGTCCGTCTGCTATCCTTAAATTTCTTGCCAACTGCTCTGTATCCATAGTGTCAATATCATTCAACAAGCTACTATCCACATTTTGCAGATAATTCTTTATAATTGGATATTTTAAGTCCTTCATCTCTGCTTTAGGATTTATCCTATCATCAAACGGAATATTGTGAGATAGTGACATTAACTCTTTTACATCTGTATCAGTCGCCTCTATTGTACTGGATAACTTCCGGATATAGTATATCTTTTCGCTGTTCTTTGTATCTGGTGCCTTAGGACATGCGTACGGTCTTTCGTATCCACCAGGACACCATACCAAAAGAAGTAATTTCCCATCAAAATAAACAGGCTCACTCTGAGGAATGTACACAGGTTTAAGATATTTACAGTATCTAAGCAGATCTTTTTGAATCCTATCTACTGCATCTGGAGCAATACCTGTTACTGGACGAACAAGTTTTCCATCCTTTTCTTTCGCTCCTATAACAATGTATCCACCGCCCCAGTTATCAATATCATTAGCAAATGCACTGATTGTCTTTAAAGTAGTATCTGGGTTCCAGCCTTCCTTAAACTCTATTCTCGCCCATTCCACGACATTTTCCGTTAAAAGTTTTTCAATAGTAATTGGAATTGCCATATTTTTTCTCCAATGCTTCTTACGATTTGCTTACGACTAAGCTTACGACTTAATTATAAAGTCGTAAGCAAGTCGCGTCAATTATATTGTTCCACTTTTTTAGAAAACATCATCCTCACTCGCAAAATTGTTTATCTTGCTTCTGTTTTCTGTCTTTCAATAACCTTCTTAACAAACCATTGTACCGCAATCCTGGCTGCGTCCGCTCCATCCCTGATACCAACACTTGCTCTCGCATACCCTAAGATTTCTCCTGACCTGCTATAGCCGCGTCCTCTAAGCTTAGCTTCGTGCCAGATCTGTCTTATTCCGTTTTCGTCAAGTGCTTTTAAATCTGCCGGAAATGGTGCAGATTTCAACAATTCCAAACTGAATGCACCATCTACCTTACCAAGCGCATCCTTATATTCTGGGAAATAAATCTTCATTTCCCTGTGCATACGGTTAATTGCCCGGATTCTGTCCTCATTCAGCTGATCTCTGAACATAGATAACCTGCGAAGCTCCGCATAAAGCTTCTCCGGAAGGTACGGCATCATGGATAATCTTCTCCATCTGTGTTGCTAACGTGACAGGAAGATCATCCGTTTCTGCCCACCCTAATGATGTTGTTAAATCCCCCTGTGGATCAGCGTCCACCAGAAGAACCCTTTTCCCTTAATTTGCAAGTCCTATCCCTAAATTGACCGTAGTGGTAGTCTTGCCTGTTCCTCCTTTCTGATTGGCAATAGCAATCACTTTACATTTTGACATCTCGGTCTACCTCCTCTCTTGAAAAATTTATAGCCACTCCTTTGTGTGGAAATCCTTAAAACCTTTAGAAACAAAGATTCTCCAGCAATTCGGCTGTGATAAGTTTATCTATTGCAGTGACGCCGGACTTGCTTCTGAGG